>JGI24022J15233_10004847_pt1 | contig 14038 bp, 7 predicted proteins | sample Ectturendosymbi2_FD_15233 | JGI IMG/M metagenome (IMG submission 15233) | reverse complement strand
CCCACTTGCCCCCCCCTTCCGACGCCCATGATGCTGTACATACCTGCTGAGCACTCGCTTGGTGGATCAGGAGGAAAAACGCATGGTGTGCACAAACCGCATGTCTTTCTGCAAAGTCCTTGGACGTAGTGGCACTTATTTTTAAACTTCAAGATCATGCAAGCAAACGGTGACCGATCGACGCATGTGCCTGCAAGCACAAAAAATTAATTTTAGCAACGTTTCACGTTCACGTGCATGGTCTTTTAGTAAAATCACAAATAATAAAATTTTTTGCTAAGCATGTAAAAATCAACGGATCAATGAAAACCTTCTGCGGTGGATTCGCCAATACTTAATTTTTAACAAACGTCTTCAAAACAATGCAAAAGTATTACAAATGTCTCANAGTAGGCAAAAAGTTTTGCTGATAGTTTCAGATTATTTAGAGAACTTACACATGTAGTTTCAATTCTAGCTCATATAAAAGCTATCTTTTCTCCTCTGAGCTTACCATACTAGATAGGTCGTAAACATACTCTTTCAAACTTTTTATATGCATCTCAGCGAATAACTTTGTTCTTCAGTAAACTATTTCCTTGAGGTCTCAAGGTTAAAAGCTGAAACAGCACCCATGACTTCGATATCACAAAAGAAGCTTTCGACAATTTATATGCTCAAAAAAGGTTCAAATAAAATTGCCAACTGGCTAATGACGTTTCAAAGGGAATAATTGACTGACACGTGTTAGTCAGAGTAAGGATTTGATTTTAGAGTTCTTTCCAGTTTTCGTTAATGTGCGCGCGAAACCTATAGGTCACTAACTAAATTCAAGCCCTGACCCTAATGACCAAGTGTAGGAAAGTTTGCGGAAGCACATTGGTTGCATTGAACCATGAAAAAAAATATTTATGCAACGATTTGCATCAGTAACAGATATTTAGAAAACTGAAAGATAGTACTCATTTTTTCAACGAAATCAACGCTCGAAAGATACTTGTTATTGACTTTTGCTAAACTTATGCATTATCATTCTAGCAGGCAATTCCTGTCGGGTACTGTTTCACGTAAAAATGTTTAATCATATTCCATCCCATGCAGCCGTCACTAACAAATTCAAATCTGGACATGTCACACAGAGCAACGATTCGCCAATATCATTTGCAAAACACGACTGTTATATTTAATGCAGCCTCGTAAAGCAGTGATCTCAAACAATTTTGTAACCGAGGACGGGTCAACGTTTCACAATTTTAGTTCTCTATGATGGTTGTTATTTTTCAACAGCTGAAATGAAGTTCCCAATTTGAATTACTCTGCTGTGCAAGCAACAGTGCTTCCATGGGAACAATCGAACAATCACATGTCCAGAAAGAGAGTGGTGCCACCAACCGTGTACATTTTCTAATTTCGTGGCCCGGTACCAACTGATCCGCAGCTCAGGGTTGGGGCCAACCGGCACAAAGTGTTTTTAACACCTTTCAAACGCTGAAAATCTCTAGCACAAGTCAAAAGTTTTGCCAACCAGGAATGGGGAGCGTTTTGGCGAAACATTTCGAGCGATTGCGCCACCCAACGAACACCCAGTCTCTCTCAAGCATCCTTACCGACTTCACACGAGAAGGGGCTCGGACACGGCGTACATATGCCGCATTTTGCCGGGCAGTAAGCCATGTCAAAACTTTTTCCGCTGCAGTCAATATCCGTCAAGGCACACCAGGCTGGAACAAAATCGACGCACGATGGGCCTGCACAAAAAATCGGTGAGGCAAAATTTCAACAGGTGAAAGTGTACTGCATATGCACAAAAAGAAAAACAGAAAAACATTCAGAAAGCCAAACACGTCTCCCATGCAGTCAAAATATCTTGTAATTTGCTTTAAACTTGAACGCATAGCACGTGACGTCAACACACTCATTGCAATAATGCATGTACTGTCAATGCTGGGGAACCGCTACACACTGCAACTGCTTCCCAAAACTAGATTGCTTTTGTTGGAAAACCGAAGTATTTAAAACAACGCCCGCGCCGGCCACTATGATGGCCAGTACATTTTTGACCAAAACTCGCCCGCCGCTAGAGTTAGAGAGCTGTTCAAACCATCTACGGATTCGGGAAGGCTTGTAGTTTCGATTGCAAAAAATTAATATTTGGGTTTGGGGTTCTCTGTGGGTGACGTCATAAGTGGATAAGTGGGGGTGTATTTGCGTTTTTTGGCTGAGGTTACCTGTCCCTAGGCGCCAACCCAACGAGCCATTTTTTGGCTCAAGTTTTTTGTGGAATCTAGACTATCAGCCTTTAGAGCCCTTGACTGGCTATCTAGCATATCTGGATCTAAAATTGTGGCTCAAAAAACAAAAATTGGGAAAAATTCAACTCCCTGAAAAGGCAATCATGGCTATTTTTGACCCATGGCCATACCTCGCCAGCTGATTGAGCTAGAGAGCTGCTCAAACCCTCTGAAGGAGAAGTCTTTTAGTTAGCAATGAAAAATAATATTTTAGTTTTGGATGTCGGGTTTTTTGTTGATGTTGACATGATGGGAGTATGTTTATGCACATTTTTTTAGATTCCGATGACATCATCAGGCAGTGGAGGCCAACGCCAAGGGCCATTATTTTGACTCAAGTTTTTATTGGAAACTAAGCTATAATATAGGTCTTTAGAGGGTTTGGTGGACATTTAACATTTCTGTTTCCAAAATTATGGCCAAAATACCGAAAATTAATTAGGTAAATCCCCTCTAATACACTAAGGAATTCCTTAAATATTTGGATTTTTTGGCATATCTTTTGAACCAGAAACGCTAGAAAGTCGATCAAGGGCTCTAAAGACTCGTATTATAGCGTACATGGCAATACAACTTTGAGCCACTAAATCAGCTCATTGGATCGGCCGATGACATCATAAAAAGAACCGCAAAACCTACCCCAATCATGACGTCATCGAAGAAAAACTCCAAACCCAAAACATAAAATCCTTTTTATTCTAAACTACAAGACTTTCCGAGTCTTTAGAGGGCTTGAACAGCTCTCTAGCTCAATCGCCTGGCGAGTTATGGCTGGCCAAAATTTGTCCTGAGAGGGCAAATCATACCTTTCGAGGAACTTTTTTGTCGAAAATTGGGTTTTTGAACCATAATGTTGGCTCCAGATTTTCTAAAAAGTCCATCAAGGACTCTAAAGACGCGGATTTTAGCCTAGTTTCTAAAAAAACATGAGCCAAAAAATGGCTCGTTGGGTTGGCGCCCAGGGCCAGGTAAAATCGGCCAAAAATGCGAAAACTACCCCACTTGTGACGTCACCCACAGAGAATCCAAAACTCAAAACTGTAAATTTGTTTTTAATCGAAACTACAAGCCTTCCCTAATCCATAGAGGTTTTGAACAGATCTCTAGCTCTAGCGGCAGATGAGTTATGGCAAAAAATGTACCGGTCATCATAGTGGCCGGCACGAGCTTTAAACGGTATTTTGAAACGCCATTTGGTTGCCATTAGCAATGGCATTCGTATGTAAAACAGAAACGAGATGTATGTTAGTAAACAAACAGAAAGTTCTCCGGGTGAGAACTATTTTAATGGGAAAACTCTGAATACTCACTGCAAGCAGTAGCGGATTTTGTTAGAAAGCCAAGAACAAACAAAACGGAAAAATAGACTGAAAGACGTGAAACACGCTGGGCAGGTTCCATTTTGTTGTATGCTGAATGCAGTAGGAATAAGCAAAGCATAAGAACAACCTTTAAACTGTTACTTGAAAACAAATTGCTAGGTAAGTGTTAAAATTTAGCACAATGAAAAATAAAGCATACGGTATATGGTAAGCAAATCTGACAGAAGCTATTTTACATGGTAGCCATGCATAAAAAGATGGCAGAAAAACGAAAATGTTCAGCAAGAATCGTTTGGCTTAGGCTACATTTATTTTAGCACAGACAAATTGTTGATGCCATTCAGTAAGAGCTTCGAAAGCTGTGAAGTAGCATTTGTCTTTCCAAGATATTTTTAACTCATGTTTAAAAACCACTCTTCAGAAGCGGGACATAATTGCGTAATACAGTGGCTGGTTTCATTTACCGTTAAAATAGCGCAATTCTACATTAAACAAGCTTGTTATCTGCTGGTTGTTGTTGTCTTTTGCAGGCCATGCAACTGTTTGAACAAAACATTTTTTGTAATCGCTGAATTTGTCAAACCTTTTTTGATAAAAACCAACTCCTTCAAGAAAAATTCTTCAAAGCGACAAACAGAAGTTTTTTTTAGCAATAACCGAGCAACTTTCCTGACCACCTGTTTTTGCAAAAATCCTACATGTTCCTTCCTAAACTTGTACATGGCTTTCAGACAAGTTTCATTTGCTGTGTTATTCATCCTCGGAGCACCATGTTTTTCATGATGCTTAGACATCTTCGTTATTTTAGAGTTTAGACAGTAAAGTGTTGTAACGCTACCTTTAATTGAAGTAAGATGCCTTATTAATCCTACCTACAGACTGCATGTATCTGGAGAAGAGTTATTTCCCGATTTTCCCGAAGCGTAGTGTATACTGTTATATTTTTCTTTTTGATTTTTAAAATGCCATTTTTTCTTCGCTGAGCATATTTGGCAACGTATCTTTGCTTATGAAGCCATGAAGCCAGACCAGCCGTCAGCAACCAGAGGTCGCTATACCGGCAGATCTGTTAGTCCTGCCAGATAAAACTGTACTGCGCCTTTTCGTAAATATGCAAGCGATTTTAACACTCACAGCCAGGTTTTTTTTAAGGTTTGGTTTAGGGGAACACCAAAAAATTTTATGAGGCCGCATTTTTTAGCAAAACGTTTAAAGTAATTCCTAAACGTATTACAGTATTGGCGGTCACAGTGCACAATTAGTACTGTACTAATGTATTTACAAAAATGACAACAAATTTTTTTCAATTTCAACTTCATTAAACAGCTCTTGTTCATCAGTAACAGCATCGGTTTCTTACTCGTCATCTGCAGATACTACGGCGTTTAGTGCTCACTCTGTCACTCTCTGTTTATACTTTGCTTTTATCCATTTCAATCACAAATCCCATGAGCAATCATAAGCGCTACCATTGCAGATCTAGACCCAGTCTCGTCGCCACGGGGGGCTTAGCCCCCCAAAAGCTCCAAGGACCCCGAATTGAAATAGGAAACGCTGTAAATCAGTGGAGTTTTTGTCAATTTTTAAAATGTCCAGCCTCCCTGCACAAACGTAAAGCCCATCTATTGACGACTTTCTGGCAACAGTTCTGTCTGGACCGTTCATTAAAACGTTTATCATCGCATTCAGAGTTACATCAAGCAGCCGGTTTCGCAGCTTGGTTTTAACACGGCACAGAGTTGAAAATCCTCGCTCTGGCCAGGCTGTGGCAAGTGGAATGAACAGCACAATGCAGCCAAATCGGCTGTCTCGTCGACCACACTAGGCTCTGCTTGACATCGGACACATTGCGGTCACTCAAATGTTCCGAGATGAGCAAAATAAACTCGGTTACTGCCACAGAAGTGGCATGGCGGAGTTGGCGAAGCCGATCAATATGGTCAGTGCGGTCCAACAAGGTTTGCAAGAAAGTTATTTTTCGATTCGCTATCTCTTTCAAAAACCAGCAAATCAGATGTGCGCGCTCAGCTACCGTCTAACTTGATCTGAAGTGCGATCCTGATGAATAGCATGAAAGACAGTAGTGAAATGCATTGAGTTATTTCCATGCCATTGGCTTTCTGTTGTTGATCAGAGCTGAGATGATTATCCAGGCGATTTGGGCGTGGAGGCCTGGTAGGCTCGTAGTGTAAATATTACCATTCCTTCGTCGGCCGGTGGCAACTGCTGGATGCTTAGAGCAGCTTGGTCCAACTACTTTTGAGCTTTGGGCCATTTTACAAAAACGTGACAACTTGAGGGCCACTTCCAATAAAATGATCTAAAAACAACATGTTCTCAACATTTAAAACTAGAAAGGGAAGATAAGTGAGTGCGCCATTGAAATTGCTACACAATAGCAAATAGCAATTTCTTACAAATCTCTATTAGCGGGATGCTTGTGGTCGAGACTTCTCTGACATATCAATCCTTTATTAATACCATTGTTAGTGGTAGCAGTCGGAGACTATCGTCCAGTGTTCTGTGTGCCATTCTATTTTAGATTTTACTTGCTTGATAGCATAAAAAATGTGTTCTCACGCGCATGTGTGCTTCCAAAAATCGAGTGCATTTTTAGCGCGAAATCTTGCAGTTTGGGAAATCTATCTTTGATGACTAATTTCCAGAAGCTTTCTACAGTTTTCAGGAAAGGGCAATTAATTTGGCTGGGGGGCACTTTGAGAAGGCCGCGTTTAGCGGATAGATAGACGGATTTATTTGGCGGTACTGAGATTATTGCGCCAGGTGTACTATTCAAGACAACGAACGCTGAAGCACCTAAAAAACACAGAGGTTATCCATACAGGTACCCCAGCGGAGGGATAGGGAGGACCGTACCTTCTAATTTGACCCTAAAATAAACAACAGAATCGAAAGAACCTTTGCAGTAACTCCTGCTGGTGTTTGCACTTTCTGGCTGGCTTACACCAAGAAATTTTTGTTTGGGCTTACTACAAAATACTGCTTTATTCTTGAATGGCTAGCTTGACGTTTTTCCTGTGACATTATCTTCTGAAAATACCCACACAAGAAAGTAAATGTATAAAATCTGGAAAAGGCTTGGCTTGCTAAAAACGTTTGACAGTGACACCGTGGAAAAGACTTGCCAAAAACGCCGGACTCAGTGTTATTCAGAGCGTTAATTGGTACAGAACATAATTGTTATCTCATAAATGCTCTCAAACTATTAATTGTTACATGGCATGGGCTTTCAAAGATGATTATGATGAACAAGCGAGGCTACTGTCTGTGCTGCACTTATTTCTTGTGAGGCGAATCTGTTTTGGACATTAATTGAAGCAACAATTCAATTCAGCTAAAACTTTTCGTGGTTGTCCAGATTTAATGTGAAAGTAATAATTTTATGGGTCCGCACAGGAAATTTATGGGTCCGTTTTGGACCCATAAAATGCCTTAAAAAAACTGCTCACAGCGACGTAGCGATATTCACACAACCCTTTTTTCATCTTGCAGCAATAAAACTGCATCTGGAGGCACTACAGTGAACATCTGGCGAAGGTAGACAGGATTTGCTTTCACCTTACTTTGAAAACAGCTGAGGGTCTCAGTGATAACTCAACGGCCCAGCAGGTAGGAAACGACTGCCAAGAGGTCTCTTGACAACCATTCAACCGGATACCGTGCATTAACAGCAAAAAAGAACACTACTCGCTGTATCGATTTCGAGCTGTTTGCCGTGTGATGGCGCGTTCAAGGTTTTTTAACTGTTTCGCTGTCATGTCACAGAGAAAAAAGTTTTTGAATAAACGGATGCACCCTATCTGGCGTGACCAAACAACACTTTCAATTGCTCGCGTTGTGCCCAATGGCAAAACCTGCTCCCGCAAAGTTCTGTTTTAGAAGGCTGGCTTGATAAGTCAGTGTTTCTTCTATCTGTCGACGAGTATACATTGCATGAAGTGCCCTGTCTTTCAAAAAACGCATACCGGGTCGTGAAAGGTTTTAACCACCCCAACGCTATTTTCGGGCACATTTTATAGCGAACGTTTATGACGTCATAACGCACCTTGCACCCGCTTTGCGATTTTGACCTCAGCAGAAACAAGTTACCAGCGGTTAAACAGAATTCCGCGCAAATGGGATAATTGACAATAAAGCAAAGCTTACTCTTATTGTAGCAGTCGCAAAACTGCCTGGCTGCAAATTGACCAATTTCTGAGCTTGTCGGCGAACCAAGAGGTCACTTTCGGTTCATTACGAGCTACTGAGTCCACCCCACCCTTCGCATTGCAATCAAAAGTCCACTTTTGGCAAAAGCAACATAGCCGTCTTCGAAAAAGGCTACGCCTCAGTAATTAAAGGGCCAACTCGAAGAATTTCACCAAAAATGCTTTTTTCAAAACCAATGTCTATTAAATCGCAGTCAGAGCAGAGCCGGAGCAAGACGCTCCAGCGCACTAGGCAAGATCCATTTTGAGCGCCCCCTCGTACAGCATCTAAAAGGAAGTATTCGCTTTATGCTAACGTCATCCTCGTCAATCAACATTTTTGCACAATTGTGTACCTTCTTCGTCATTTGAGCGACTTCTTTTAGTCCACTGCTTGGCAGCACTAGATCTCGGGACAAGTGCTGAGCAGCCATTCAATTATCTCATCATCCAAAACCGTTGCTTACCGAAAGTAGCCAGCCAAGGACAGATTTAACTGATGCGAGGCCAGTAGCCTACGCAGAAAATTTTCATGGTGGGGGTTTCATTCAGTGGCAGATGGTGGTCATATCTATTTGGTGTGCTGCTTCTGACATCACAATTTGACGCCATAGTCATGTTTCCAAACCAATGTTTTGGCGAAGTTTGTTGATATAATATGCATATTTTTCTACACCCTTATTTTATGTGTCATTGCACTGAATATAAACTATTATCGCTCCAAGTTAGGCTATCGGAGGAAAATACACTCAACACTAGGACACAGCAGTTCATGACTGCAAAAAAACAGGCTGCGCCTAAAACAGGGGAGTAAAACACACTCATCAATGCGTCAGAGCAATTTACAACTGCAAAATGAGGCTGCGCTGATGTCTTGTCGAATACGTGCAGTCAAGCATAAACAAGTGCGCCTGGACTGCACTAGCGTAGCCAGGCCAAAAATTTTGGGGGACAAAAAAATTTGGGGGGGTCAAAATGTTTAATTTTAGGCGAATAACACTATTTTGTTTGGGATACTGTCTCTCGAGGCACAAAATGACTAAAAAATTTGGGGGGGAACGTTCTAAAAATTTGGGGGTGGCACGAGCTCAAAAAGCAAATACCACTAAATAAATGTGCATGCAAATTTCAAGGAACTTTGTAAATGGGCTAAAAAGTAATAATTAGGTTTTTTTGTGGGAGTCTGGGCTATCGTCTGCATCCAGAAACCATCTCAACCTTTCGTCCACTACGCACGTTCAAGATTGTGTTCCGCGATAGTTCACTTTGTCCGTAACAATTGTCTTTATTTTGTCTGCTGAGGCTGATCAGCGCAAGCGCTGACCGCACTGGCTACAGCATGATACAACCGTTGCACGAGCTCAAAACAGCAGTTTTTAACATAGAAGCATTCAAGCATTTGATAGTGTCTCAGCAGGGAAAAAAGGAAAACTACACGTTTGCTGGACTTCTATACATAACAAAAACTTGAAAGTTTTCTTGCGTACTTTATGCACATTCTCAATTCTTGCGTAGTTTAGCAAGATTCGATCTTGCAAATCTGGGTGTGCGTGAGGCAGTCCAGCCGCACACTTTCCGTGCTCCACTGCTCGTATTCGACAAGACGTTAGCGTAGCCTCATTTTGCACTAGTAAATCGCTCTGACGCAGTGATGAGTGTGTTTTACTTCCCTGTTTTAACGCGCAGCCTGATATTTTTGCAGTTATGAACTGCTGTGTCGTAGCGTTGAGTTTATTTTCCTCCGATATTCTAACTTGGAGCGCTGATAGTTTGTTCAGTGACACATAAAGTAGGGGGGGTTCGTGTAGAAGAATATGCCTATTATGTTAACAAACTTCGCCAAAACGTTGGTTTGGAAACATGAATACGACGTCAAATTGTAACATCACAAGGAGCGCACATCAAATGCAAATGACCACCATATGCCACTGAATGAAATCCTCCCCCCCATGAAAATTTTATGCGTACGCCACTGCGTACATCTATAGCTTTTCCAACGCTGCATAGTGGTTCAATCAGGGGCATTATTTCCGGCAAGATACTCATCCACTCCAGTGGCGTAACAAGGGAGGGCAAAGGGGGACATCGACCCCCGGCGCAGCACTTTGGGGGGGCCAAATTGAGGTCGGAATGTTACGAACTAATTACGAAATGTCAAATGTCAACGGGTGCTAATAACTACAATTTACAAAATGTCGAATATCATTGCGAAATCTCATCAAGATCACCAAGGTTCGCAAAGCGAGCAATTATGAACCTAAGTGACGTTTCAAGGCGGAGTTTCTGTCTCCAGCAATAAGCTCCCGCTTGTGGTTTGACTCACGGCTGCGTCACAACGCTTTGAGAAAGCCACGGTTGTGAACTTTCCGACTTTCCTACCATTTTATGGTTGCGTCATAATGGGACGGCAATCAGGCGTTCACAGTACGGTACATGCAGAGTGCTATCGTGCGCATGCTTTTCGAGCAGCGATAAAACTTAAACAATGTTGTTACCAGGGATGTGCAGAGGGGCATGAACGAGGCGACGGTCCCCGGTCATCCAAAGAGTGAAATTACGAAAAGTGCATTTATCAAAATCTTGTAACCTGACCAGCGGTGAAAAAATTTCTGTGAATGCTAGTAGTGCACAGCAATTTTTAGCAGCTCATACATATAAGCTTTGCCATACAGCATTCATATGCATGAAATATGAAAGGTTAAAACGTTTGCGCACTCCAGGTTTTCGGTCGATCGGCGCGAGACCGCATTTTTGCACCCTTGAACGAGACGCTTCTTACTGGCTACAAAAACGTGTTGCGTGGATCTGATGGGAACTTGCCTGAGGGAGCATGCAAATGTATGTTAAAGAGATGAAGCACTGCCATCGTTGCCTTCATCTGTTTTTACTGAACAAAACACCCTTAGCAATTTGTTTATAGTTCAGAAAAATACAAAGGGTGCATCAAATTACATGGTTGTACTACTTTTTTCCGATACTATTTCAAAGAGAAACAATAGACAACTCTATCTTCTAACATGCGGTAAGTGCTATCTTCTTTTGGTGGGCCTATCTGATACGTACTTGTATGAATAAATGCAATATCTAATCCTCAATGCATATCATATCCATGAGTGGAAGAAACTTGCTTGTAAACAGATGTCTCAAGCCCACAGAATAAAACAAATTATTAAAAACCTAACACATTAAAAACAAAAAGTACTCTTTAAATTCATTTTAATTCAATTTTTCAAAACTTGCTTATTTGTCAAAACTAGTTTTTACTTATTTCAAATGCCTGTATTTTTCACATTCCTCAATACTAGAATTTGGTGGGGGGCATACAATCAAGCAATTGATCCGGGAAACACCAGACCTACTTGCATGCCCCTGGTTGTTACGACTACAGATCTGGATGTTTAGGCAATTTTTGAGCTTTTATGGTTTGACAAACTTCATGTTGAAATGGATTTTGTGTGGTTCTGAAGGAAGTTATGATGATTTTTGTTTGCGGGATATTTAAATAAATGCTGAATACATTTGCAAAATTCTAATTGCAGCTGTGTAACAACGTTGAGTATATTGGTTATTGTGAAGGTTGCAGTTACTGCACAGTACATGTGCTTTATATCACTTTAGCCTAGAAACTGAGCATTTCCATGGACATGATTGACGAAATTCGGGTCAGACAATTGCTAACCTGGAACTTTGCAGGAGCGTCACCTACCTTAGATATTTCTTAGATTAGTGGATGTGACACATTTCATATATAGCAGTTTTTTGAAGGAACAATTGACAAATTCACAGTAAAGGCAAAAAAAATTTTCTTTGAAGTTAGGTAATTACAGGTAAAGTATTAAATCGCAGCATTTCTTTTCTGTCAACTTTTCAGATTGTTAGCCTATATCCAAGAAAATGCTTCGGGATTTTGCAATTTTATATTTGTCTGGCAATTTTGTATAAAATCCTTTGCCTTCAGTTTTTCAAATGCATTCTTCTGTCTGTTCTTCTCTATTATGTATTCCTGACTCGTGAGTCTCCCTCAGTCAGTCCTTTATGATGTTTTATTACTCACAACTCGGAGAGTGCATGCTCTCGAAACCCCTAGTCGCTACAGCTCGCATCAGCGGTGATTGTAACCAGACCTGACCAGGGAGTGGAACAAAAGGGTGCGCTGGATTCGGCATCTTCAAAAGGCCCTGACAAACCCGAAGTTTAGAAAACAAGGCGCAACTCTGGCCAATTTTATCCTGTGTTATGAAACGATTTTTATGCCCAAAAATTTGTCATTAAAATTCATGCATATTTGTACAGATGATCAGGGAACTATTTGGTTAGTTTTTGCATTTTATTTCACTAGTTGCTACAATTTGAGAATGCATTACCGCAATTTGTAGTGTCGTAATAAAACAGTTTGAATGTTCAATTGTGACCGAAATTTCAGGGGGAATAGCTTCACGGGAAACTATTAGATTCTTAACTCTACGGTAGTTAATGATATCCAAGATTAAAAGGTCCTGACGTCAATTCTGTGACGTCATAATCACGGGAAGTTTGCAGAAGGTTCTAGAAACAACTGTATGCAGGCGATTGCAGAGCCCGAGTCAGTTCTCGACGCCCCTTTATTTCCAACTCATTCTTCGCATCTATGATGCCATGAACGGGCTGGGTGGGGGGGCGCCAAAACGGAGTTTGCCCCCGGGCGCGGGAAACCTTAGGTACGCCACTGATCCACTCACCTTTATGTTGCAAAACTTCGATGCAGACACAGCGGACTCACAAACTGCACTGGCAACAGTCCTGAAACTGTTTTTTCTCTTTGCCTTAGGAGACTTCGAAAATCTTGCGCCAGTAATAAGTTTTCCGTTATTACGTTCCTATTTTCACTTCTGCCGTCCCTTTCAAGACTGCCGTCAGGTATTGAAAATGAACTTGAAACAAAAATCGACCAATTGTGCACAGCCCAGTGGCAAGTCAAGAAATGTGCTAGCGAAAGCGACCGCGTTTGTGAGTTCCTAATCTGAGCGAGACTGGGCACTGCACTGTGCAGTTGTCACGTGGGAAAGAAATAACGGAGCCATGGGCGTCCGCAGAAATTTTTCCAGGGGGGGCAAAGTCGACATTTTTCTTATCTTTTTCAGGTTGTTGGCGATGCAACACAAATGGACGTATACGAAAGGAAAATGTCCGATGTTACGGCAACAGTTGCATACAGTGTTTTCCTTGTAAGAAAACTTTACACTGACAAAATGTTTGCTTTAGTGAGCATGGATATTTTAAGACTGAGTTAGCTGAGTTCTAAACGAATGACAAACTTTGTCAATATTTTGAATAAGTGTAAAGTCTTATGAAGATACGAACAAATTACAGGCTACGCAATTAATTCAGATAGCTTCTCCTTATTTTCGTACTTTTCCAATGTTTTGGAATGTTGCAAGTGCGAAAGACGAGATTTCACTGAGTAGATGTTCTGGTGGTACAGCGCATTTGCGCACCTTCAGACGGAGCATTGGTTGAAGAAATGCGTTTTGTTTGAAGCAATGCTTCTTTACACATAGTGTAAACCAGGGGTGGGCAAACTTGTTCAACGGATGATTCATTTGCAGAAAACCAAAAATACCAGCAAGCTGCAAAACCAGTTTGTAGTGTCAATACAAATACGGTAAAGAATGCAAGTTTTACATTAAATGATGTGCAGAAATTGTCAGTATTAAGATTTTGTTTGATTTTAAAGTCCCCAAAAATCTGGACAGTTCGTTGCTATTCATCTAGAAGAGCCACACAAAATATGTAGGCGAGTCGCAGTTCGCTCACCAGTGGTATAGGCCTACGTGCTACCGCTATCAGCAGTCGCTGCGTTACCTGCTAAGATGTCTGCGTTCAATAGTTGTATGCAACAAAACCAGTGTTGCCACTGGCGTCAGTCTCATTAACATCAGATTGCTGCCTTCTTCAATACGAGATAACATTAGATTTTTAAGGTACCGTTTCATATAATGTAAACATGACAAAGCGCGTTAAACCTCGTTGAATCCGAATAAGAACGACGTGTCGTCATTAAATGGAGAAGTCAGTCATGCGTAATGTGAAATATTCATCCCAGCGCAGCGAAGAGAACTTCCTCTGTTTGGAACGCTAACCAAGCAGACACCAGGTGAGAGAGATTGAAAGAAACCTAAAAATTATGAATCTAACTTGTTTTCATCATAAAAAGAGAGTAAAATATGGAAAACAAAAACAACAGCCTAGTCAACATCAG
>JGI24022J15233_10004843_pt1 | contig 14039 bp, 7 predicted proteins | sample Ectturendosymbi2_FD_15233 | JGI IMG/M metagenome (IMG submission 15233) | reverse complement strand
CGTCGGCATTCGGATTTTTTTCAACGTTCGCCTACGTCGGCCACGCGATCTTCGGTTACCGTGACTGGAAAAGCAGCAGCCCTGCTGCTTCGGTCAGTGCATGATCGCAGAAGTTACTCTTCGTAGCGCGAGGTGGACGTTGCTCATTTGTTTTGCGCTCGGCAGCTCATCTTTCGAGCGCCAGACCTGTACCGAACTGTGCACCATGACCGCAATGAGAAGCTCCTCACAGACCTGGTTTGCAGTGTCGTTTACGGTGAACACCGGGCACCTCCGTAACTTTTGTGACCCTGTTTTCGCAAAGATTTACCCTTCGTTAAAGCATGGCTGCTGCGCATTGGTGGAGCTAGGAGGGCACGGAAAGAAACAATTCAGCTTGACACCCTTACATTATGGGAAAATGTTGCAGAACCGGCCAACAGGATAAATAATAAAAGACGTCTTCGCTCAACTGTTGTAACATTTTGGGAAAATGTCTAATTTATTTTATTTTAGCAATATAATTGCCAACCCTGGTAACCTTATTGGTTCAGTGACGACTCTGGCTGAGCCCGAGTCTGCGATTACGATTTACATTGGGCAACACGAGCTTGCTTTGTTTATCTGTGCCAACACTCACTTCACTAATTAAAGTTGTTAAGTCGGTTTCTTTCCACTGGGCCTTGTCACTGTTTATGTGTTTTCGTTTCATAGCTGGCCTTTCGCGTTCATGTTGCAGTTAACCTGAATCAAAAGATATCGTTAGTAGCTTAGACGTTCTCTCGACTACGTTCGCTCACGCTTTACTCGAGCCCATCCTTCAGAGCCGGAGCTGCCCTTTGCAATCAACTATCTTTCCAAAGATGATTCATATCAGATTGAATGTTTTTTGGAGCAGCGGATTTGCATGAAACATTGGATTTGATTTCCTATCTAGTACGCAGAGGTTTACTCCGTTAGGGCCCGTAATGCCATCTGCAATTAAGTATTTTTCAATATACAGTTCATGCCAGATTGAATCTTTTTTTAATCGTTAGATTTGAATTCCAATCCAATGGACAGTTCCCATTCGAGAATAATTTCAAACAAACGATAAATTATAAATTGTCCAGTAACTCGGGCTAATATGAATGAGCCCCGTACGCAGAGAGCTAATTGGTGTTACCATGGCTCTGTGAGGTGCGTCTGGTAACAATGGACGACAGGACGAGTTCTCATAAGTTCTAATTCATTGTAACGTAACTAACGCCACAGAGCAAAAATGGTTCCAGCTAGAATCAGAGCAAATGGAAATTTCATTGACGCAAGCCACCAAGGTTGCATTCAGTCAGTATAACCAAAGTTAGTATAAAAACTTTATAGCAACTTTGAGTTAGGGTTGCCAGATGGCCGGTATTTCACCGGCCTGGCATGTATATTACCGCTAATTTAGCAGAGGCCGGTAAAAGGCCGGTATTTTAAAAATCAGTGCCTGAAGCCGGTATTTTGAAAATACATAATTTTCCGTAACTTCAAAGAGAAATAACGTAGAGTTTATCAAATTAGATTGACTCTAGTAGTGAATCTTGTCAGGACAGTTCTTTCAGCGAAGTTTATTTGCTGATGTTGACGCAATCCTTGGTGCGATTAAATGTAAACACATGTTAGATCTGGCACTGTTGACAAATAATCAAAATGGCCGGAATTTTTACGAAAGGCATCTGGCAACCCTACTTTGAGTATCACCACGTGTTGTAGAACTTCGTACGTGGTTGCCTTGCAGATTTATCAGTGCGTTTATATATTTTCCGTGTGCATTACATCTCTTGCATTTTGCAAATTATGTTTCTTATATGGACTATGCAACATATGTTTTGAGTCACGTGTTGACCTGGAGTCGCCCCTGAATTGACCCCTTGCGGCCCGCCAGTAGACCGTGGATGGCTCCACCCCTGCTGCTATGTGGTATCAAATTAAAATAAAAAAAATTATGGCGGACTTCTGCTTTTATGCTGATGGATGTGGTACTAGCATGCGCAATTTGATTATAATGCAAACCATTAGTAGACAGCTCATGCCAGCCACGAAAAGAAAAATTTGACAAGGTAAGCTAAGTCTGCAACCGACAGTAAAATGCGTAGTTTTATGGCTAGATTAGTTATGAACAACCCAAATGGCTTATTGATCCAAAAATTATGTCACTATCTTCATCAGGGCCGCACATTGAAGGACATATTAATGAGGGCCGCACATGACTTACTTTAATCTTTAAAAAGGACTGAAGATACCGTGTGGCGAAATTTTTGAAAAGGACTGAAGATGCCGTATGGCGAAATCGATTTCCATTAAATGAAATCAATGCGTGCTGATTTTTGTTACTTCTGCAGTGTGCACAGATAGTACTTGAGTTGAAGATATGGGTAGACAAGAATCGTCGCAGTTAATAGAATGAAAGACACAGGTTGATACTGATGCTCAAAAAACAAGTAGAGCTTCCAAGTACTTACTTTAATTTTAGCAAACTAGATTTAGCTTAAGCTGATGTACTGAAAGCGTTCGAATCCTAACTGCCATGGTAAAAGACGTAATAACGTGGCACTGAGAACCAACTGCATCAAAAATGTCAAATTCAAGATTATCAAAATAAGGACAGGTTGTCAGTATGCAGGATACTTTTACTACAGCGAAAACCTAAACTGGGCCGCACATAACCTTCGCCTGGGCCGCGGGTTGGACATAGCTGGGCAAGATCATTCCGCCGAAGTCACATAAATTTAAGCAGAAAAACAATCTTCTGATGCAAAATTGAACTTGTTTATTGGTGACTAACGTGACAGGGATTTAAATCACATCTGTAGTCGTTGAGTTGATTAGTTCTAATGTGTCAGTGTTTCACCCACATTGGCGGAAACAGCGATGTTGTCGTTGAGATTGCCACTCATCTTGCCAAGCGTTTCCTTCTTGATCAAACAGTTCATCAAACACGTGAGGAAATGTTTCACATATTTCATCCAACCAGTGAAGGGAAGGACTGCGTTTGCTGAATTTATCATCAGTATGCAGAAAACCTGGGCTGCTGCCAATGAACTTCGAAGTTTGTTTTTTGAAGTAAGTTATAGAAAATAAGTGGGAGTTTGGAGCTGCCAAAGATACGCGTCACACAAAACAGGTGAACATGCGTGATGCAGTCAACTGTTTGACGTTGTATCACCATACTGAACCATCGCCAGAAATTATTCAATAGGGGGGCTTTACGTTTGTGCGGGGGGGCTTGATATTCTAAAATTTGCCAAAACTCTAATGGTATACAGTGCTTTATATTTCAATTTGAGAGGTGGATTGGAGATTTTGGGAGGGGCTAAACCCACCAAACCCTTTGTGGCGACGGGACTGCACTGATATGAACTGTCGACTGATGATATAGCAACTGAGCGCTGCACCAACTTGGCGTTAAGTGAATGGTGTATTGTTGCAGTTAAGGTAGCCTTCAAACAGTTTTGAATCTGCGTCTTTGCAACAATGGAAGTTACTTATTCTTATCATTAAAAACCCAGCATCAAGACGTCACAAGGATGTCACAGCCGAATCAGATCGCTAATTGTTTATCTAGGAAACCGATTTCGTGTCTGCGACGCATCTTCAGTCCAGCAACTTGCAAGCAAAAGCTTATAGGTGAAATAATGACAAATGCTAAAGCAAGATCAGAAAAAGCGCTCAGACTACAGTAACAAGCACACGCTAGCTCAAGAAGTTGCTATCACCACAGGCTACAGCTTGATGGTTAAATGTGGATACGTGCAGTCAGAATCATTGCAAGTTGTAAAAGCAGTGCATGGCAGGCTGATTCCGTGCAGACTCAAAAATCAAACCTAGAGGTTTTCAACGTTTTTAACACCAGATCATAAAATTTGAGTGAAGAAAAAGCAGATTAGCACCAACATTGCCTACATTTTTATCTTAAAACTTTTCTTTTTGGTATAATTTCTTTTTCGTAAAAGCTGTTTTACGTGATATCACTACAAGTAGAATTGCCTGTAACGTCACTTCATGGGACCGAAGCAAAAGCGTAGCGTCGCTATAGGCGGCATGTCGTTATAGCCAAATTACAATAAATCGTTCTTCAAATGGCTTTTCAGTTAAATGCCTAAGCCTGACCAAGATTAACTGTGTTCTTTGAGTAAAAGTTCCGCTTACTGTGTCGTGTTTTCGCGTATACTCCGAGTGAAAAAGTGATCAATTTGTTTATCCTTATTTTTGGTAACTGTAATCAGCTTCATCATTGGAATATCGAAATCTTTTGCAAGTTTTGTCACTTTCGTGTCATATTCGCTCTTGGACGAAACAACGTTGTCACACTTCTTTCCAAAAGGGCAAAGGTATGGCATCGTTTTTTCGCCAATTTACGCACTGTTCCACCAAGATTTTCGATGAAGTTGCAGTGACTGCAGTCACAACCATCACTAGTACTAGGATTACAACCATCCCTAATACCAGGATTGCGCAGTCGGAGTTGTAAGGATTCGGAGGTTTTTGGGTGGAATCGGACTCCTAGCAACACTGGGAGTCGGAGTCTGATTTTTGTGTTCTACGGATTTTTGTGTCCTGCTCCGGAAGTCCAATTGGATCGTTTTTTTTCATCACACTCCTAAGTAGGGAATTCCTGTTAAAATGTAACAACTTCTTATGAAACTTTTGTTGAAACCGAAAATTCTTGCTGTACACCACGATTTCCATTGAGTGTAAGATGTTACGAAATTCTTGACAGCCAAACTTCATTCACTTTATGTTAAGGAGTCGGAGTCGGGAGTCGGATTGGGAAATTTTGGAAAGGTTGGAGTCAGACATTTTACCTCCAACTCCGCAACCCTGCCTAATAATACTACTTTGCAGTAAAACTCATGTCATGATTTGCCTCCATTGTTGCTGATGGCGCAATGCTTGATGCTATTCTCACGTCAAACCTGCCATGACGTAAACACTGGCCGCTTACGAACTACGTTCCTGATCGGCCATAAAAGACTTGGTGGTGGCTCCACATAGCCGAGCGTACACTTCAAACTGTAAAAAGAGCTTCAACTGTCGTTATAAACGAACAAAATATTATGCGGAGACTGACAAAAAGAGACGCTATAAGCGAAGTGACGATATAACCGAAGTCATAGCCGAACTCGAATACACGTAAAAGATAGTTCTGCCGGGACCGACGAAAAAGCGTCGTTATAGGCAAACTGTCGGTATAGCCGAAATCGTTATAGACAAATTCACCTGTATAAACTCTCGACTGACTATATAGCACCTGATTGCGACACAAACTTGGCAATAAGTGAACAGTGTTTTCACGCTGTCATGTTGGCAATAAACATGTTGAAAACGTCGCTGTAAAACAAGGGGGGAAAAGATAAACACATTTGCACCAGACGCAGGGATTCGGCTGCTCATCAACCTTTAGTAGTGTTTCCAACCCAGGTTCTCCTGAACCCGTTTTTTGGGCATTTTCTGCTATTTTCTGAATTCCTTTTTTAAACCAATAAACCCGGATATTTTGAAAACCCTGGAATCGCTGTTGCATTCAAATATTTGTATAGTTCTGATTGCACCGAAGTTGTGGAGTGTAGCGGGCAGCGGCCAAATTAGCACGTTTGAATTTTCAACTATTGAGGCGCATGTGTACGGGATTTGCTCGTTGGCACTTGGGGACGTTCGTTGGTGGTCCGTCTACATTTTCGTTCAATTGAGTTGCATTACTCTGAGGGATCGTGACGTCATTTTGCATATGAAAGGTTTCTAAGCGAATGGTCACAAAAGCGTGTATGCACGTATCTCTTGTTTGATAATTACCACGCTATGGTTACGCCATAGTCTTTTCGCGAGCCTAATTATATCAGTACTGTGAGCTAGTTATTCAATAGTTGGGTTAGACTGCAGTTAATAATTAGTTAATTTACAATATGTTATATGTAAGTTTATTCACAAGATGTACGTAATTCTTCGCAGAAGCAATTCGTTGCTTTTCAGTTTTGCAGTAGCTTCCGAGAACATGGGTTCCCAACCTTTCTCGGACCATATACCCCTTTAGAATTCCGACAGATAAGCGTGTACCCCTTAAGCATTTCGACAGATGAACAAGTACCTCTAAAATTTCTTATGACAAAATATTTTATCATGATTAATCACAGGCATATTTAAAAATAAGCGTATAACGGTTTTTGAAAATAATATTCACTGATATATGTATAAATAGTTGGAAATCAAAGATGTGTAAATATATATTTCTCTTCTATTGCTAAACTTAAATGTACCCCTTCGGATAGGCAAATGTGCCCCTAGGGGTACATGTACCCCAGCTTGGGAACCTCTGTTCTAGAAAGTAAGTGGATATTCTTTAGAAGCGAATTTAACTAAATCTCATGCAAAACATGGCAGACATTCAGTTTCAAGACGTTAGTAATCAAAGAAAATCAGATGTTTGGAGCCACTTCTTATGCAACAAGGGCAAGGCTCAACAAACACCACCAAGTCCAAGTTGTGCTCCGTTATACTAAAAGCAGGTAGTTCAAGCGTCAAAAGTTTGATCAGACATTTGAAATGAAAGAACAGAATTCCAGCGCAGGAAGAGATCCTATCACAAATTGTAAAAACGAAATGAGTCTTTTTGAGGATACGTAAAGAAGCCCGATAACCTTGAAGCTGTACCATACCTCACTCATAGTCAATCCCGCACCAGTGTAACCAGAGGGGACTTTTTCAGCCATGAGGCTATTCGTTACAAAACTCAGAAACAGTGAATGATGAGATCACGCTTTGATTTTCATGCGTCAATATTATAAAAATCAGAAAAACTTATTAATAATTCACTGAAAAACTACTCATTGAGCAACAGTAGTAGTTTCAAAATGATATTGAGTTCTTCTCGCGCAATTCACATTTACTTCAAAACCCGAAAAAACTCGGGTTTTCCCGTTTTTTTTCTCGGCCACGCGAAACCCGAGATTTGAAATTTTGCCCCGAATTGGAAACACTAATTTTTAGCTATTTTGTGTACGTTCTACACAAACTTTCACGTCCCTCATAAAAATCCTTTGTTTTACATTTTGTCTAACAATTGTGGCATTAAGTGAACCTAGCCAAAACGCAAAATAAAATCTATAAACATATATAGAGTAGATTTTAAAATTTGTGTAACACAACATCGGGTTTCAATAACATTGTTTAAATTTTTATCATAAAAGAATTATATTTGTCAAAACTGAAAACGTTAATGGAACGAGAAATCTACAACATCAACAGTCCCATGTGAGTCATTGACAAAAAATGTGCGAAATTACGAACAGTTGTTACGGATTTCTCTGAGTTCCAATGGGCAATAAATAATAGCTGGTATTGGTTTTTCTCTGATCTGCTCTCCTGTGCCATCAAACTTTGTTGTGGCATCATCATGACGTGGAAAAATAGCAAGCAAGTTGTCCGTGAGACATTTTCGTGCACGTNACACCCACTGACCAATGAGCGGAGAGTAAAGCAATGGATTTATTGCGCTGTTTATAGGAAGAAGAAATCCAGCGCTTGCAATGTATGCTTCGGGGAGAAAAGACACCCCTGCAACTTTCAAGTAGGCCATAACGCAAACTGGAATCCAACAGAAAAAGTCAGACAGCAAAAGTTTAGAAATTCGTTTTTGCAAATCTTTATTTCGACCTTCGATATTGGATGTGGAAAATTTCTTACCAGTGGTTTTCTTGTAAACAAAAACATAGACGACCACCATGTAGATGAAGAGCATGAAGTTGAGTGTGATGAGAAAGGTGGAATATTCCCATGAACTTTCTCTGGTGGAAGCATAGAAACGTGGCACGCAAACACTTGTTTGAGCATAAAACCCAAACTCTGCTTTCACTTTATTGTATTCGAACATCGCTGAAATTGTCTCCTTGACTTTGAGTCAAGACTGACCAGTGGAATTTGAGTCAGAAACTTGATTGGCTAAGGTGATGATGTCATTTTTGGAAATTGTGTCAGTTCTGAAGAAATGGTTGGGAAACCAAACTTCAGACACAAAATAACCAGATTTCAGTTGAATCCATGGAAGAAAAGCAAAAAGTGAAGAAAACAGCCAACATAAAACTCCAACGAGAACAATCCATTTGAATTTCATGGTGCGGGTCAGGAATGGTTTGTAGACTGAGACCAGCCGGAAGGTGGACATGGATGCCATGATGAAAGCAGATGCTTCCGATGATAAAACTGCAACTGTGCCCAATGTCCGGCAACGATTGCTTGATCTCCATTTTTTATCAACAAAACAATAACGTTCTGAATAATTCACACCTTGACAAACAACTCCCAACAAATACACACCCATCAAAAAGTTGGAAATGGTAAGGTTGAAAATAAAGAATCTGTTTGCTAGTTTAACGGAACTGTCGCCTTTGGCAACAGAGTTACTGCTTTTGAAATGAAAAACTATCTCCATCAATATTAAAACATTTGTGGCTAGATTTCCAATTAATGCCACAAAACCTATGATCCAAAACAATGAGCGAAGAACAGGATTGGCGATCATTTCATATCTATCTGAAAATAGAGTCTTACATTCATCTAAACCTGCATCGCAGTCTTTTATGCCATTCTTGTCGATGGATACTGGTTTTCCACTTTCGCAGTAAAACCTTTTCTCTTGGCACAGTTGACGACTTTCATCTTCACCTTGGTCGCAGTCTTTAATTCCATCACAAACAAGCTCGTTGCTGATGGAAATGCGCCTCCTGCTGCTGTGCAGTTGAATCGTTTGTTGAGACAGTCGGTGCTTGTTTCGTCAGAGTGATCGTCACAATGGAATACGCCGTCACAGTAATACCGCATGTGGATGCTGACCATATCTTTACCTCTGCATGGAAACCTCATCGAACAGTTTTCTTCCACTTCTCGACTGCATTTGTCTGAATCACTGATGATTCCGCTAATATATCCATCACATACACGGTTTCCACTCCGCCGCCTGCCATTCCACTTCCCACATCTATCATCACAAAATCGTGGTTTAGGATCACAGTGTGACTTGCATTCGTCTTCCATCCGCCGGCACTCTGGTCTGTTGTCGCATCGTGTGGCGAATACTGGGATAAAGTTGTCGTTTGTCGCATGCCTGGCGTTACACTGCATCAAGCTACTTGATATCTGATCGTGACGACAAAACCTTTGGTTGATTTTATCTTTGCATTCAATTGAAAAATTGCACAGAACCTTGTCCATGGCCACACATTCAGTGGAACTATTGCAATTCATATGTCCTGGGGGACATCTTGACTCCTCATCACCAACAAGTGCTTGTGCAACTGATTGATAGGCACACAAAAGTTCATCAGAACCATCAAAGCAGTCGACATATCGGTCGCAAACCTGTTTTCCTGAAATGATGAGCTTTTTGTCCAAGCATAAAAAACATCGGAACTCGCCATCTACGAAACATATGTCTGAGCCGTCTGCACACTGAGACGTCAAATCGTAAAGATTTTTCTGCGGCAAAACACATATGCTTTTCCTTGACTTTCCTGAACATCGGAAACCAAAGCTTTGCTGTTGTTCGTCACTCCCATCTTCACATTGCACTTTTGTGTCGCAGTAATGAGCATTGTCGATGACGTGTCCGTTCTCACATTGAAAGATCTCTCCGAGACAATTTCCACTCAGAGATGAAATGCAGATCCATTTGATTGATAAGTTCAGATGATGATAGGATGGGTTGTGCATCTGGCAGGTTGTGGTGTTTTTATTTGAATTTTGCAGCAAAAACGTTTTGCCTTCATTTGTTGAACATCGATTTATTATAACCTGGAAATTTCCGCATCGAATTTTAACTGCTTTGCATGGTTCGTCACTGCGGCTTGTGACGCAATCATCTCTTGCGTCACCGATCCAACTTTTCGGAATGCGCTTTCCAGATGCGGCACAATTGTCACTTCCTGGAATGCATCCACACTCATGACCCTGGGCCGCACAACATATAAATTCGTCATGCCCATCAGTCATGTCTACTTTTCCATCATTTACTTTCGATCTTTCAATACACCCTTTATTTCTACAATAAAGTCTTGTGTTTAAACAATGTTTTTCAGACGCTTCGCAAACATCGTCGTTGGCAATAGTAACAGAAAGATGCTCGTTCCATTCACTGCAACGTTGTTTTTATCCAACAAAATCTGTTTTTTACGTTATTTTTTAAAAATTGTCAGTAAATAACAAAATTTTCGTTTAAATCATAGTTTTGTTTAACTTAAACCCAGCATTTCTTCTCGAGGTTTGCTGGGGCAGACCCCCGGAAGACTCAAAACACCTCACTGTTCCCAGCAACCTCTGGTAGTTCTGCTGGTTCCACACCAAAGCCAGATCAAGCCAGATCGTCTATTTTATCGCACCACCTGGCCCTGGTCGGCGTCTGGGCCGCTTTCTTGTTGGTGCAGCCAGCAGGACTTGCATCGTACCTAGGATCTCTTTAATTCAGGGGTGTTAAATAAACGACCCCCGGGCTGGATGACGCCCGCCACCAGGTTTAATCCAACCTCGGGATGATTTTGAGAGGAATATTTTTAAAAATGACCCGCATGATGTCAATGAAAGAACCCACAATTGTTTTAAATTTGTCCCCTAGATGCTGTCATGACATATGTCGTTCGTAGAAAACGGTTTGTCGAGCTGCATGGCTGTCTCCTCATCTGGTTTCAACGTTACGTGCTTTGTAACCCTCGGTGAACCAAAATGTCACTGAAAGTTTACAGCCTTCGTCGCCACTGTGAGACTCTTCAAACAGCAGCAATCTGTGTTTATTCGCAGGAATCAACGACATGGCAGTAAAAGCGAGGTACTTGATAACTAATGAAATAGCAGTGGCTTCGAAACCATTCAATGAAGGGGATTTTGTGAAAATATGCATGCTGAAAACTGCAATGATCGTTTGCCGTGACAAGCACCAGGCGTTTGCAAATATCAGCCTTTCAAGAAACACGGTTGCAGACAGGATTTCTGATCTTCTAATGAACTTGGACTGCCAGTTGGCACGTACTGGTTATTTTAAGCGTTTATGCCAGGAATTAACATTCTGGGATCAACGCCCGGAGTACAAGAGTTTTCACCCATCTCATATCTCCACAGTGTGAGAACCAAGACGCTTGTTCGAAAAGATGCCAACAACACCCAGTCAATAACTCTTCTTCGGCCAGCTCGTGTTCTTTCCCTGTGCGTGAAGTGATGTTCCTGTTTCCATTCCCAAACTTATGGAAAGATTGCTGTTTCCATTCCCAACTTATGGAAAGATTACCGCTTACGCGTGGCTTTAAAGTCTCCGAGACAGGCCCGTAACTAAGGGGAGCACCGGAGGCCTTCTTCCCTGGTAAATTTTTCGATCCCCCTGGAAAAATGTGTTGGACATAGTTTAAAATTATTGGACATAGTTTAAAAAAAGTTGAGGCCCTCCCAGAAAACTTTTTGCCCCCCTGGTGTCACAAGCTGGTTACGGGCCTGCTCCCAGAGTAGAATACACGTAGCAGACTCAAAGTGGGGCCTCCAGTTGTGGGTGACTGGTGGTCGGTGGCGTAGCAAGGGGGACCCTGAGGGCTCTGGCCCCGGGCGGCACCTCCTTGGGACGGCAATTTTTCGATTAAGAATTAATTTTTTAAATTTGTTTAAAATTTTAACTTTTCTTTATTATTTTCAAAAATTTTTAAAGTTTTGAAAGTTCAAACTCCTTTCAGTTTTTCATTTTTGTGTTTAGAAACCCTAGATTAGTAGGCTAGTCTAAAAAAAACTAGGAAGCGTGGCTGTGAGTGAGAAAAGTGATCAAATGTTGACTCAAATGTCTGCGTCAAATCAAGTGTGCTAAATTGCGCCGGTGCTTGTCTTGAATTCAGGTTTTTTAAACATACATACTTGGCGAGCAACCATCCCCTAGTCCCTACAACCACCTCTCCAGCCAAAGACATTTCCTCCACCACAGTCAAAACTCCATTGAACAAAGATAGAAATGACATTTGACCTCTGACTAGGAAACATTACTGTTTCGTTGGTTCGAGGTTTATACTGTCCCTCATTCAAAATGTGATAAAAATGTCCTGGATGAAATTACGGTGATCAAGGCTAGCATAACCTTTCTATCGTTCGATCCTTATCAACGGCACATCATTACATCACCTGAAACCTAGACATTGGCAACGGACGTTTGTTCGCACGTCTTGCTATTTTTTAATGTTCAGTGGGATACTTTCAGTAAGTGCCACAAGCTGTAGCCTAGACATTAGCAGGGCTTATCAATATCAACATTAATTTTGGCGGTTGAAGTGAAGAACTCTGAAAGGTAGCGTTAATCAGTTTCAGTAGAACTGATGTTTTTCTGTACGACGTAATGCTGTCGGAAGACGACGTTCTTGAAGCGAGAGAGTGCAGTTAATGTTTTTGAGTGGGTAATTTAAAGCTTAGATTCACTCTACTCCAAGGCTTGAACTTGAAGTAGAGTGAATCAGAGCCAGCCGATAGTCAACGTGGCAGGCCCACAACCAGGGGGGCAACCAGGCAGTTGCGCCTCCGAAATAATCAAAAACGTGTTTTGTAAGCACAACAACAAGTTACCATTATTTTGTCCCCACGAAAATAATACAAGTCACAATCATTTTCCCCCGGAAAGTGTCAGCTGGGTTTCTAAGAAGTCTGTTTTGTTCAGCAGTACACTTAACATTTGCCGTCATAGAAAAAGTCATATCAACAAGAAAAGCTTACAAAAAGGTTTGCTCTCATTTTGATAAATTAGAGGCAATGACGCTTAGTCTGAAAGCATAACGCAAGGGCAAACGATAAGTTTAGGTATGATTTTCGTGAAGGCTTTTACCCGAAACAGTTGCACATCTTGGCAATGGCTGTACTGCATAAAGTTGTTCAGAGCAATTACCATCGAACTTGTAGAAGATGACTTGATCTGTGCATCATCATGTATTGAGCCTCGAATATCTATGCTTTCTAACAGGGCCACCACCATCTGATATTTTTGGGGGATCAAATTGATTGTATGATAATGTTGTACCTAAAAACTAAATATGTTTTTGAAAATTTCGTTGGAGCAATTCCCGGAGTGTGAAAAGAAAAACAACAAGCAGACTCGGCCTTCGCATGGATTCTAATTTGTAGCGAACGTTGTCTTATTAGAAGTTGTACTTGTTTCCGCTCTGTGCATGTGCAACAGTTTTAGCGATGGTGAAGTTGTATAGTCGGCAGACCGCGGACACTGTGTTTGCTTATTAATTGGGCCACATGCTTGAAAAGGTTGAGAACGCCTGGTTTACTCATTCTCGGGGATCAAACAAAAAAAACAAGAGAAGTGTCTGCTTCAAAATGCCTTCTGTAACTGCATATTGTGCATAACGTGGTAAGCTACGTGGAAATTGACATGTCGCAATAATTTCCAACGCATAATGGCGAAAGAGAGCGTATTATGTTGTTTGCAATCCATGAGCTACCGACGTTTTTGTTAAAAGGCTCAACTTGTCGAACGTACCTGCCCATGACCGGTCAAAAATTTTTCGGTGGCCCGCAGGTTCAGAAACGCTGGAGTAAATGATTAATGCCAAGTGGTGGGGCACACAGGAGACCAAAAGCCAACAGGGAAGAAAGCTTGACGAAATTAGCTGAGTTCATACATGCACATGTAAAGAAGGCAGAAGAAATAGGAAGAGTAATGATGAGAAAGGTGGCAACAATTAGAAAAAGCAAGACTCATAATCAAATATGAAAAACAAGACCCATTTCCGTTTGTCCGAGTTTGACTAACCCTTCTATCTTACATTAGCACGAAACATGATTTTCTTTGATTTTAAATTCTTGTAAGGAAATTTGAAGGTTGGGCGACACTTTTATGGTCGGCCCCGGACGGCACTTAGTCTCGCTACGCCACTGCTCGTGGGGGAGAATATAGCGACGTTTTCAAACGGGACGTTCTGCTCAAAACACGAATGCGCCCTTGTGACGTGTGCGACGCCCTTTGTGAAGTGTGCGACCATGGGCGTTGGAATGGGGGGACTTGGACCTTCCTGGACTTGGAAATG
>JGI24022J15233_10004841_pt1 | contig 14040 bp, 4 predicted proteins | sample Ectturendosymbi2_FD_15233 | JGI IMG/M metagenome (IMG submission 15233) | reverse complement strand
CCTTGATCTGCTACTCGCACTTCGTAAACGACCCGTGCTGGACGGCTGGCCCGCTTTGATTGCGACCCAGTAATGACTCGCGTTTCGCATTCACGTTTGCCGTACCGTGGCTTATTGGTACGCACTTGTGTCGCTAATGCTTTCCGCAGTCAATCACTTGGCAGACGTTATGGCGGATGGCTATAAATTGTGCTAAGCATTTACAAGATGTAACTGCCAAATTATTTCCTAATGGAAGTCTTTCGGCGCTCACAGGCAATGCGGCTGTGGTGGATTTGTGGCTGACAAGGTGTAAAAACAGCATCTAGAGCCTGTACTGGATTTGATCTGAGAAAGACGTGGACGAAAATGCCATTTTTTCGTTTTTACTGCTGTTTGCCACGATACTCAGTGCTTAATTTTTGTCGCAGAGATGCAAGAAAAATTTAGACAATTTGGCGATGATCGTGCAGAATTACTGGCCTGGAGTAAAACTGAGAGTAACGGAAGCATGGGACAGTATGGGCACACACCGAAAAAATTCTCTTCATTACGAAGGTAATATATTTTAATAGGCTCCGCAGTTCAGTTGGTGAAATTTTTTCGATCGAGATGTATTGTCGCTTTGTTGCAAATTTATTCTTTATTACTATATTTTGCTTTAATGTTCAACTTGAGCGGAGAAACCGTAAAAACTGTAGTGAACTCTGTCACTTTGAACAAAGCTACTCAAATTGGAAATTGTCGCCCAAGCATGCTGATAACTCTTTTTAACAGTGATTTTGTAGACATGATCGCAAGCAGAGATATTTTAGGTTCAAAATTTTCAGAAAGTCGTAAAACAGAGTAATATTGGACCAAAACCTGAAAACGCAATTCCAACGCGAGTTTTCGTGCTACAAGGTAATCAATATGGTGGCAGGTCATTGTTTTGGAACTTAGTTTGCCGAAAGCAGTTACTGCACTGCAAAAACAAAAGTAACGGGCTCTATTTTACCTTTGATTGATAGGTCTGCAAACAAATTTACACAAAACAACGAATCGTACACGGTTTCGCGTTGATTTGAAGGAATACGAAAATGTAAAGCAATTGATATTGTCTCCAAATGGTAGTTTTTACATTGTTGCAGCATGACGTATACAAATAAGCCATTTGGTCAGCAAATGAAGCAAAGCATCTTTTGAAAACCAAGTAGAATCTCTTTAGAAAAGTGCACAACAAACAGTGTTTGAAAATGTAAAAATGTGTTTTAACAATAAAACTCACGTTGAACTTCATTTTTAGTTGTATGAAACCTACAGTGCTTACCTTTCTGACCTTTTCAGTAGATAACCATGTTAGCGATTATTACGTAACTCTATGAACTGACTCAGTATGGAATCATACAAAATGGTGACGTAATTCAATTCCCTGAATCGTCATGGACTCATCTCTTACATAGAGTTGACTAATGTGTCATTTCAAGTGACGTAGCTTAGCGTGGCTTTGCAGGCCGCGCAGTCGACATCACAACTGGTGACCAGGATAGATCCAAGTACCCCATGTTGGCGCGACTTGCAGTTGATGCCGGGTTCGATTGGGTTTACTACGAGTCCGAGTCGCATGTTCATTGTTCTGTTAAATCAGGTAAGTGGCCATTGCTAACAGCAACTGCTCGACAAATGCTTTGTGAAAAGTGTTTACATAAGTTCGAAAGGTGAATCAGACTTTCTGATATGCTTCACACGTTTATTCAGAAAGCAAACATCATCCAATCAACAATGACTGGCGCAGTAGGATTAGGCATCTCCCGATCAAGCTTTTGCTCAGTGCGTGTTGCTCATCCGTGGCTCAGCTGATTGGCAACAACTTATCAGGCGATTTGTGACAATTACGCGCAATCATGAGGAGGTTAACAGTGCTGAAAACTCCGCATTTTTGAGCCTTGTATTTACTGCACGTCTCTAGTTTTTGCAACTGGAGAGTCGCATTACCTTTTAAAACCATTTGCGAGAAAGAAAATTGCACTGCAAAAGATGATTATCTTAATAACTCTGTTCAAGTATGATCATTCCGCCGAGAAGTATAAAGTCTCTCCGGGTAAAATGAAGTGAATGGAGAAGTGCTTCAATATTACTGCATTTGTACGGAGCAGTAGGCCTAGTCCATAGCCAATTGCCTCGGTTCAATCCCAGACGATCAAAACAGTGATCGCTTTATCTGCAACGATAGACATGTTTTGAAAATAAACATGGTTTGCAATCCACGAGTGATCTATTTATAATTCAAAGAATTCGACAGAGAGTTTGTTATTATTAAGCGCAAAGCAAAGCGTCTTTAAAACTGAAAGCAAACCTTTGTATTACGCGAACGGTGAAACACATGTTGGTGCTGTGATGAAACGGTAACTGTAAAACACACGCTAATGTCACGAAAACTCAATGCAAGCTATTTCCACAACAGAAAGGTTTGGTAGGTCGCTTGCATGGCCACGGATATTTGAAAATGGTCCATCAGTCACGCTGGAGCCTTCATGAGCTAATTCAAGAATTATTTGCCAGCGCAGGGAGCGACCTTTGCGCCTGACAGAAATCAGGGCCGGCGCCAAGCTTTGTACTCCAGGAATGGAACTTTGGCACCACCGGCCGACCAATAGCGTTGCACAAGAGCGAATCACGTGGGTGGATTTTACGCTAGCTGTTGACCCAAACAGGCACACCCCGGCCAGCCCTCATCGAACTCTTGACATCTAGTCCGACGAGAGTCTATGCATCCATTTGTGAATAGCTTTGTGGATAGCTGGGAGTATTTGCTTTGGCCGGCATCGCAACGTTTGTTTTGATTCTTTGTACAGTAAAACCCTTTTTCCCCGTTGCTCAAGCGCTGTTGTGGTTAGCAACAATTGGTTTACTCTTCGCCCAACTGCGGGTGACGCAGCGCTTGCGAAGTGAAGGGAATTTTTGGAATCGCTCACCCGCTTCCCACGGTCAAGTGCGAAAAGCTGACGTCCGAGCGAGATCCGCTTTGTTTCAGTTTCACGAATGTTCCCACCACCCGGACACACCCACGTTCGTTATCGCCGCCCAATCTAGTTCGGCCTGAGCCAATGCATAAAGAAGTACGAGAGCGCGCATTTGTTTGGTCCTGTCGAAAGCGCCTTTACAAATCGCGTTCTCGGCGGAGCTGTCCATCTTCGTCGCTTAGTCCTTCTTGTTAACAGTCGGCCGAATAAATATTTGGTCACGGCCTCCGCTCGCCAATGCCGACCCATTTCGAAGGGTTACCCTGTTTCCGTATGCCTGTATTGACGAGGCGACGCGTCTAAAGCTTAATGGAGATGCTTATGCGCTGACAATATTGCTCACATACTTCAAACCCATTAGGAGCTACGCCCGTTCCATTGAGCCCAGCATTTTTGCGCCATCGTGCTTTAGGTGTTGATGTGGGAAAATGCTCGCAAAGCTTATATTGATAAGTTTTTTTGTTAGACTGCGACCCGTTGTTGTTTCTGGAATTTCGAAATCAAAACCGGCAGATCTGTAGGCTTACCACCTCCGTGACCGCAGTACATCTCAAGCAGTTGACTCAACATTCATTTTATTCAAGCGCTATTCTGAAGACGTTCTGCTTGTCTGAAAAAACGAAGAATAAAAGCGTGTTTTTACAAATGGTGTAAACCCTTGGATTTTAATAAGTCCTACAAAGCATCTGTGAGATCATAAAGATTTTCGCGACAGCCGTGAAGAAGAGTGGTGAGGAGAAAGTCGAACATGTCTGCGAAACATCTGCTTTTCGACTGATTCTGCTTGTAGTCGAAAGTTGCTTCATGAGAAGCTAAACTGTGCTGTGAACGCTGTCCGCTTAATTAGCTGCAGATTGCATGCATTTCAGGAATAGGTCGTGCGAGCTGTCCACCGCATCGTCAGGAAAAGTTTCCAGCGGTCATCAGTTCGAAAGGTTCCAAGAATAACCTGTTTTTTTAAACTCGCTCGTATGTTTGACATTTTCCCATAGTTATCTCCGGTCATTTTCGAGCACCTGCTCGCTTACTGTGGGAACTAATAGATCCCGTTCGTGTTTGCTTGCATGTGCGGCGAAATCAGTTGGCGACAATATGGAAAAGGTTTTTCTCGCGTGGGTTGCTAAACCAACACAATGTGATGGAAAATCTGACCGATCGCGCCTCCATGAGGAGGGGCCCGAACAAAGGATACTTACAATACGAAGTTGTCCAAACACGATTATTTGTCATACCATTATTCACTGTAATGTCGCTTTGTGTGGAGGAGAGTCATAGCGAAAACGCATAGAGTTCTGGTGAGGACCACATAGTAGGACTGGGAAAGTTGCTTGGGATTAGTGCGAGCCCTGGTCGTGGACAGCCGTCGCGACATTTATGGCTTCACTCTGTGATCGACCAACGTGCAGTCTAGTCGATTCGAAGATTGTGATTCAGTCGTTTGATATTCATTGTTCCACTTTGGTTTCAAATCATTTGTTATTATTGTTGTGACTCCCGTAGCTGTGGCAAGGCGCCCGGCAGGTTTTCCAACGCGCTACTTGTGCGCATTCCGCAATTTTTTATCCGGATCTAACCAAGCAAAGCTCCAAAGCGACCCTGCACGCACGCACTTATATTCTTTCCTGCCTCTCTGCGTCACGAGTTGCTCGGTTTGAGTGCTGCTTTCTAGGGCGCTTAGCCTCGCTGGGTTGGCAGTGCATTAGCGATGAAGTAATGGCGCATTCATTTCGCCTGTTTTGAAACGTCCAATTGACGGCAAGAAACAGGAAATGGACATTGGTCCACGTCGGACGACTTCTTGATCTTAACTTCCCGGATCAAAAAACTCGTGTGATAAACACCGAACTTTCTATATCGGCGTCTCTTCGCACGTTTGGGACCCTTTTTATGCCAGATCCAACCCCCAACTGAACTCGTCGAGAAAGCGACGAAAAAGTACTTAGAAATTTTACTTGTGGCCAGTGTAGATTTGGCCACTGTTGTAGTAATCGCTGAAAAATTGTCTGAGAAATTTAGCACTAGGAAGAACAGCTCTTTGCAAAGTATCGCGAAGTTAATCTGCAAACATACTTTCATCTTTTATTTCAATTTATTTAGAAAAAAGGACCATGGCATTGTAGTTAGACTTAACGTGTTTTTGTAATATATTTTTAGTACACGAAATATTTACCTTTGCATTTTTGCAGATAATTTAGATGAAGAAATGTATGGTGGGTGTTTTCCTGGCGATGCCACCGTTCCAGTTCCGGGAGGTGAAATAAAGAAGATGTCCGACCTTTACCCAGGCGACCAGGTTTACGCCGTTGACAGAAATGGCAACGTCGTGATGGATACTGTTCTCACATTCATGGATCTCCAGATGGATGGACTAGTCGCTGGTAGCAGGCTGGACCATGAATTCGTATCCATCCGGACAGGAAACAACAGAACCTTGCGGTTGACGGCAAATCACTTGGTTTACATGGCAAACTCTGCACAAAAACCAACTCAGGAGAAAACCATGAAACAGCTGCCAGATTTTAGCATGGCCAGGGCTGTCTTTGCGGGAAAAGTTAAAATAGGACAATACCTGTTCATGATGTCAAGCGATTCAACTGTCAACCAGCTCTCTAGTGACACAGTTTCTCCAGTGGAGGTAATGAGCGTGGAACGATCGTTATCCTCAACCGGTGCTTATGCCCCGTTAACAAACCACGGGACTATTGTCGTTGACAATTCGGTAGCTTCGTGCTACGCCGTAGTCGAAAATGACTCAATGGGACACCTCGTGATGTCACCTGTTCGTTTTTACCACTATTTTCGACAGATGCCTATTTTTAAATCTTTATTTGCCGACGTCCCTCGCTCTCGGGAGCAAGGAATTTCTTTTTATTCTAAATTATGGTATAATTTTGCTTCGCATATTCTTCCTAAATCGAAGTTCTGGGGTGCATGAGCACTAGACTTGTCCAAGCTGGACCGTAAATTTTCGACTTTAGTTTTGTATGGAAAGCAACCTGAAGACGAAATACTCAAGCTATATGATTGAAAACACATATTTTCACCGAGCAATCATCTGATGATGGTTGAAGTCACAAGATTGTCACCGCCTTGTGGCCAGTGCCTATTTTACTTGCACAGATCTTTGTTCCTTCATGTGTTGCCATTTCCTAAAGTTATCGCCGTTATGTTGCCGATTTTGCCCGCCGAGACCAAAATATGAAGTGGTTAGTTGTGTTATGTTCGTAAACTTTTGTTCTTCATTGCTCATGCTTATTGCTATGTCTTCATTAAGTGACTTATTTAATGGATTTTTTAATTATTTTTGTAAGCGTCAAGTTCTTTATTGCTGTAAAGCGCCCTCTTTCCATCGTCTGGGTCTTGTTGGTGCATGTTTCAGAAGGGTTTCTTTGGTCATCTAAGACGTTTTATTTTCCTGGCCAGGTGTGACAAATGAGTGTATGCTATGCAGTATCAAGCCTCGGACTGACATGCAAGCGCAGTAAACATGTTATTCAAACAGAAGTGTTATATGCTGCTGTTTAGCTCCGTGTAAACTCCTGCTCTGACAAGATCATTGCAGATAACAGCACCTAAGGAAACGAGCTACAGGCTGTTTCCAAGAACACAAGGTTTATATAAAAGCTATGACTCGTGATGGCATCCGCACACTGCTGGTCTGGGCTTCTTTGCCTGTAAAGTTAGTGTAGCTAATGCAATATATGTCAAACTGTGGAAATTGCAGACAATTGGTAGAGGTCAGATAAGAGATGTCACTCTGGGACGTCGATCGCAAAGTGTTTGTGAGTCGGTGCGCTTAAACGGCCGTTTTATTTGATTAATATATTTGTAAAATTTTGGTAAGGTTTTCAGGTGTGTATCGCCTCTGAAATCTGGAGTATATGAGAAAAAGGATAACAAATACCTTAAAATGTCGAATATTGCCTGGGAAGCTTAAATCCTTCATACTGTTTTTAGTTGCATGCTTAAAAGTTTCTCAAAAAAGCAAAATATTTGCAGCACACTATATAGAGAATGCACGCTGCGTTTTGTATACGTAAAGTAAAAATTGTTAAAGCCAACCTAACAAAAGCAACATAATGTATTTCGAGAACAAAACAGAGAGTTTGTCTTATGTGGAAAGCCCAACATCCAACACACCGATGAGCGATCGAGAAAAGTAAGTTAAGCATCCTCTTCCTTTAAGCCAAGGGTTCCCAACCTTTCTCTGACCATGTACCCCTTCAACATTTCAACAGATGAGCATGTATCCCTAAAATATTTTATGATGAAAAGGCTGCGAGTAAAATAACAAAATCTACTGAATTTTTAATAGAACTTTTAGATTTTCAGAAATATAAAGGTAGACTCCGTTTTTGTTGTCTCAAAGGTAATTTGTTGCCACTGATATACATATAGCAATATTGGAATTAAATAATATATACATATTTATTTTTCCTTTCTATTGCTGGCCTTAAATGTACCCCTTCAGATAGACAAATTTACACTTAGGGCTACAAGTACCCCAGGTTGGGAACCCCTGCTTTAAGCTGTAGAGCCGTTAGCAACAATACAGATCCCTCGGCAAAAATGCTGTGGTCATTTCCTTTCTCACGTCTTTGCACTAACGAAATTGAATTTTATTTCGTGCTATTAGCTGCTACCAAGATGATGGGAAGATTAGAGGAAAGATGAATTGTTATTGATTGCCTTTTTTGTTCGTTTGTGAAAACAAAAATACGCGATACCAATGCGGCGTATTGGCTCATGTGGCTGGCATTTATTTTTTCTCTATCTCAGAAAATCAGTCTGGCGTAAACCAGTTAGTTTTCGAATTCTTCGTGCTTAAGCCAAATGCTTTAAAGCAAGATGGTAGCTCATTAAAAAGCGGATGCCATTGCTAATGTGCAGCGCATTTTTGTTGCTGTAACGCTGATGTCAGCATTGACAAAGATATGTTCAAGTCTGTTTCGATTTATAAATTTTTCACCAGAATGCCGTATGGATTGATTATCACTGTTTTTCTGCACAACTCAGTTTTGTTTCAATGGCCTCTTTCAATTTGACATGTGCTCCATTCAACAACTTTCCACCGCAATAAATTTTTTCGAACTTCTTAGAAAATCCGTAGTTGGAATCCACATATGTCCTACTAAACAGATTCTAAAATTTGGAAAATTGTGCAATCCTTGTGAGGGTATACCTACACCCATACTTATATTTTACCTAATCAAATAAAAGTTAAGTGAAAATTTCGAAACCTTCAGTATGATTCGACAGGAGTTTTTGAAAACATCAATTGCTGGAGAAGATACAGAGATTGGAAATCTGTTGCAACATGTGATTTTTTAAGAAATCAAAAATATCCTTGAACAAAACGATGGGGAAATAATCCACCACTGGTTCAGTTAATACATTCCTATTTATCTGTCTGAAAATCCGAAAAGCAAATATTTTGTGGTATGCTTGCTGGAGAAATCTTTGCAGGAAGTGAGGCCATTGCCCTTGCAGCAGTGATGTTTTTGATTAGCATATGACAGTTATCAATAGACACAGCAAGGATTCGTGCAGCGGCGTCTGGAAATATAAGCTTCAAATTATTTTGTACTTCTTCAAAGTATCCATTCCTTTGTTTTGAAATGATAAACTGAAACATCTAAGCAAGTGACTTCCATTTTTGAAGAAAATACTTTGGTGAATATCATAAAATATCCATTTCTCAATTTAAAATACAGTGCGTAAAACATAGCCGCTTGTGATCAATGCATTGTATTTTGGTGTGGTGTCGCTTGGTTCTGTCACAAAACATTACAGATCATTGTATAAGTAATGTTGTGCGGTTTGATGGGTTTTGAGTCTGAAATGTGGTCTAGAATGGTTAGCCAAATAGTTTAGAGTTGCCTTTTATATTGAGGAAGCTATTTCTACCGAGCTCTTCCCTTTAGGCAATTGTGTCTCCTCCATAACAGGTAACCACATCTGTAAATGCCATGCTTGATCCAACCTTATCTGCAGTATTTACTTGAAACAAAAGCTTGGCGGAACAGTCTTGTTCATAGTGATGGCGCATTATACTTTGCACATTCTCTTTTATGTTTTACCGATTGGTTTGGGTTGGTTCATTTGAATAATTTTCTTTTTCAATTCTAGCAAAATACCTCTTGTAAAGCACGTTATAAACTGCTAGTACTGACCTAAAGATATTTTTAGAGTGAAAAAGTAATCAGAGTTAAGAAAAATTGGACAAAAAACTGACAAAAATATAGACTATATACTTATCAATTTGACGAAGAGTGCTAAATTTCTTCGCCTAACAATTTGTTACTTAAGACCTTTTTGATATGGTTACCAAACTGCTTTTGATTGCGTACCATTTATGGGTCCTGTAATGCCACCGCGTGCAACCTTTCTCCAGGAAAACTCATTCTACCAAATATCAATCAATCAAAAGTTTGGCAAAGCCTGACTTGACACAAATGTGGCGTGAACAAAATGGTTGCGAGAATTTATAATGGTCATTTTTGAAAACCAATAAGGCGCATCTACACAAAAATGCAGGTGTTTTTGAACAGAACCCGATAAGTAAAGACAACAGCTGTGAATAAATTTTGTTTGTGTAGAAACAAAAAATTGGACAAAAAATGGACAAAATGTAGAGTATACTTAACAATCTGACGAAGAGTGCTAAATTTCTTCGCCTAACAATTTGTTACGCCAAGACCTTTTTGATATAGTTACCAAACTTTTTTTGATTGCGTACCATTTGTTGGTCCTGTAATGCGACCGCGCACAACCTTGTTCAAGAAAAACTCATTCTACCAAAAATCAATCAATCAAAAGTTTGGCAAAGCCTGATTCGACACAAATGCAGCGTGGACGAAATGTTTGTGAGAATTTATAATGGTCATTTTTGAAAACCAATAAGGCGCAAGTACACAAAAACGCAGGTATTTTTTGACAGAACCCGATAAGTAAAAACAACAGCTGTGAGTAAATTTTGTTTTTGTAGAAAAATAGAAGTTAGGCCTACTCGCATGCCACTAGCACAGTGGCTTTCAACCTGGGTCGCGAACCATTTTTGAGGGGTCGCGAGTAGATATTTTATGTACACAACTGCATTACATTTGCTTTATTCGAGTTTCGATGGGGTCGTTGGGTTGTAGCTGGTTGCGATAATGGGTGGCGGTACAAAACCGGTTGAAAACCACCTCACCAATGGTACGCGTAACCCTGTTTGGGAACCACTGCCTTAAGCTGACAGTGACGGCAAGTTAGTTACATTCATAAGACTGCTTTCAGATTAAGTTGTCCACGTTGAGGTAAGGCCCCCACGTTGCTCCTGTTGTTGGCACTCAAAAAATTAAGTGACACTGCCGCTTTATCTTGTAAGGAACTAAATTCTGGTATTTGACTTTCAGGACACCAAAGGTGTTTCAGCACCGGAAATTTGTTTGCATCTGTTCCATCGTGTTTGCAGTCATCTTGATCATATCTGTTACAATCGTATGGAAGCTGACCACGAAAACAGATGAAAAGGTAATGTAGAGGGTGGTGATCTTTATGCGTCTTCAGTTTGTTGAGAAAATGTAGGGCAATAGTTCTTTCATGCCTTGTTTAAAATGCAAGAAAAGGTAGACGCATCAGAAATTATCACAGGAGCAAACAAAAATTGCATGTTTTTGGTTTTTGTTGATTGCGCTTCCTACACAAAATTAAAAACCTGTAAGTAGCAGTATATATTGGGGAACAAAGAGTGGCGTAACTAGTGCTTTGAGTCAGGGGGGACAAAACTTAGCTGAAGGGGGCCCAGAGCCAATACGCAGAAAAAATTGATAAATGACAGTAAATGCGGATGTGGATGTCTATGCCAAAACCCGAAATTACCGAAAAACGCAAAAAAAACAGCAACCTACTGAAAACCAAAATAATACTGAAATGTAAGCTAAGTGGTAGCCCGGTTTTTACATTTAGCTTGCTGGGAGGGGGCGGTTCACACACCTGCCTCCATCAGTTATACCACTGGGAATAATTTCTCGGATGGCAGTCACGCTTGTCTTTCGCATGAAAAAACGCATTTGTACAAGGCCTGGTCAACCTCATACTTCTGGCTCAGCACACCCAAGCGTAATGCGTGGTATGCATAAGATACAATTGTTCTCAACCTCATATCTTAAGATTGTATCTGTTAAATGAAACTGCAAAGAAAGCAACAGAAGCTGTTCGTATTCTAGGTGAAAAATCATTCTAAACTGAAGCAAATGGCCATTAAAACGCTAAGATGTAATGAACTCGAAATAGCACAGATTGTCAATATTTGTAGTGTTTGAAACAGGCAAATAACACAGTTTTGTTTAGAGAGGAACCAGAATGTTTTGTAAAAGTTTGCACCATAAACGTCTGAGGAGACACAGGAGCTTAAACACTTGGATTTGGAGAATTCATAGTGTTCACATATTTTCAGCTGAAAAACATGCTTCTGCCTTTATTGTGTTCATCAAAAAATATCTTAAGATAGCGGTCATGCAGAATGGTCGGGGTCGACACCACAGGCCCATGTAAGTAATTATAACTTTATGGTTCAGCGTATACGCCTTTCTGTTGCCTTGTTTAAATCAAGCATTATGAGCTCATTGTTCGCAGAAGCAGGCAACAAATGACATTAAGTTAATTAGACGCAAAAAATAGTTTGGCAAAATAGCACACTGTAGTCTGCTAGTTTAGTTGTTCTTCTTAAGGCAAACACAGTTGTTATGTTTTATTCAAACCCGAGCTATAATCACCGAAGAATTTTGCTGCTAACGCTGATTTTTAAGAAAAAGTAATAAAAACTCCTGTACTGATGAGATCCAGAGATATTCATTTTTGCTTTAATCAGTTCACCTTCCTTTCACCAGCTATGAAAATTGCTTACTGACCAAACAAGCGAGATAAAGTATACTGGAATGGTAGTCTATTCTTGCTGCATTGTCGGTACCCCTTGGCAGGTGCAACCATGGGCACAGTTTGGTGGGGGACACGGGGGACGTGTCCCTCCCACTTTTTTAGACGGGGGGCATAATATGCTATTCCCCCCACATTTTCCTCAGGTTTTATTTGGAGAGATTTCAAAACTAAATGTGACGTTTGTCACGTTTTGTGTGAAGGATTTTTCTTGTTAGATGTTGCACATAGCCATGTTGATGTTGAAATAGAGTTTGGTGTGGTATCACTGATTCTGATATTTTTATAAATTTTTACTTCAAATATAATTTTTAGCATTTTGCAAGTTTCTAGAGGCCGCATAAGATTAACTGCCTCTGTCCAACATTTATCCAGTGTGGTTTACTGTAAGAAAGGTCACTGTCTTGAAACAGTGATGTTTTACGGCTGCACACGTGAGAGATCACGGTACAGCCGTGATTTGTTTCGTGCAAAAACGTTGGCTAACTGGCTTTACTGCAACGTTGATTGTCACGTGTTCAGAAACAGCGTAAAATTTAAAGATGCAAGTGTACATCGTTAGAAAATTACATTTTCAGGCAAACCTCTGAGAAGTTTTTGCCGAAGACCAACAGCAGCACTATTGTGGAGACTTAGTTTTAGGATGGGCAGTTTGAAAAAGACTGTCTTCAACCATTAGTAAACAAGATTTCCATCAAAACTTTAGAGAAGTATTGACCTAGCTATATATTGTCATATAGCTCAAAACTTAATGACTTGACTAGGCATTAAAAATAGCTTATACATTTAGCCTTATTTCTTGTATGTCACAAGGGTGTCCAACAAATTCAAAAGATATATATACCACAATGCAGCAATGTTTTCATCCAAGTGCGAAACATTTGCTTTACAGGTAGCCTACGCATGGGTTACGGAACTATTTTCAAAGTGGTGGGACACAAGTGCACGTCAAAAAAATTGGAAAATTTTTGTGATTGAATCGGCAACTGTGTCCGCCACCTGAGCCTACGTAACACCTAGTTTTGCTGGACATTATTTTCGTGTTATTTCTGGTGAAGCGTTGTTCATTTTGATTTCTGTTTAATCTTAAATATATTTTTGTATCGTTATGCGTGTATAACTCTAGAATAAAACTTTTGACATTAATTTCGCCTATTAAAATTTGATGTTCAAGAAACCTGAAAATTTGATTGTGTAAAGACTGTGCTGAGTGGTATAAGTGACAAAACTCACAAGGCAAAAGTCACCAGCAGACCCGTAACCAGCTTGGGACACCAGGGGGCAAAAAATTTTCTGCGGGAGGCCCAAATTTTACATTGGTAGCATGTACGAAAACAATGGCTATGCATACAATATGTCCAAGACATTTTTTCAGGGGGGAAGTAAGTTTTTCCAGATGGGCGAAGTCCTCCCCTTGGTTACAGGTCTGGTAACCAGATGAATAATGCAGAAATCACAATGTAGGCTAGATTGGTGCTGTAGATGGGTATGTATTCAGAAAGACTTCTGGTTTGTTTTCTTTTGGATATCTTGAAATCTTATCCAGTTGGCTTGTATAATTTTGCTTGGGAGTTTGATTGATCTTGGGAAAGAGTGTTAGACAAGCGATGTTTGGACAATCGAAAGGGCACCCCAACAGCATGCAGGGGCTGACAAAGGGAGATTGAAAGGATACATCCTCCACCCATCAGCAGTAAAAATAAATTGTAAATCATTTTGTGAAGTGGGCTAATTTTAGCCAAATATTTTTTGCTTCTGTAAGAGGATATCTATAGAGATTTGGCTACGGGTGGGGCTGCATGCATGATGCCCAGTAGCTAAAAATTTGTAGCATTTTTAAAGAGCAGAAATGTGCAAGAAAAATATTTAGGCACCATACCTTGCAATATCTATATCGTACCTTGAAATTTATCGTCTTTTTAACGTTAAGCAACTTAAACAAGACATCAAATCGCGCTGTATCCCACACTTCTTATAAAATGCGTGAAAATCGATGTGTTTTACTTAAGAGTGATATGCACGTGCGACCAATGCGATTCATCATTTTGTGCACTCCAACTGACAGCTCTGATAAAACCCAATTGATGTATTCTACTAAATTGCTGTGCTTGTTTGCATCATAGTCTGATAGTAGTGCAAC
>JGI24022J15233_10004837_pt1 | contig 14045 bp, 12 predicted proteins | sample Ectturendosymbi2_FD_15233 | JGI IMG/M metagenome (IMG submission 15233) | reverse complement strand
AATATACTTTAGAGAAAGCTGACCCAGAGATGTTTTCATTCTGGGTAAATAATATTTTTGCAGAGAAGCAAGTCTTGTTTGATATTTGTGGACTGATACAATCTCAGCAAAGTGATGGTTTGCTGCATTGCAGCAAAGTGATGGTTGCTGCATTGTGTGGTGATGGTTGCTGCATTGCTTTCTGTTTCTATAACCTCCAATCCATTTTTACTTAGGCAGTGTCTATTTTGTTGCCAAGATGCCGGCATCAGCAGACTTAGCATTGGTAGAAACCAAGTATACGTAAAAGATAGGTAGTGTCTATTTTACCGGCGATATTCTGGCGGCAATAGATCGGCTGGAGCTATTGTGCCGGCAGTCGATGATTCAGTCTTGTGGCATGACGCAATACAAACAAAAAGGTCACTTTGTCAAGAAAACACTGTCCTGCTCATGGTGTAATGGTTTGGTGTTACGGCTGCTATGCGAATGGTTTGTGGTTCGATTCTCGCCTTGCCGACTTTCGTTTCGTTTTTTTCTTGGTAGTGTCTATTTTGCCGCCAGGATTGCAGCAACAAAAGGCTTGGTAGAAAAGAAGTAAATATAAGTAAAAGATAAACCTACAACCTAACCTAACCCTAACCATAGCCCTAAGCTAATCCTAACCTAACCCTAACCTATCCCTAAAATAGCATATCCCTAACCTAACACAAAAAAGCTAACCTAACTAAGCTAACACTAACCTAACCCTAATCCTATCCTAACCCTAATCTTAACCTAACAACACTAACCCGTAAAGGCAACACCTAAGCGGAGCCTGGAAAAAGGCAAAGAAAAAGGCAGTGTCTATTTTGCTGCCAAGATGGCAGCAGCAAAAGGCTTGGTAGAAAGGAAGTAAATGTAACTAAAAGATAAACCTACAACCTAACCATAACTGCAGCCCTAACCTAACCATAACTGCAGCCCTAACCTAACCCTAACCTATCCTTAACCTAACGTTAAGCTAACCTAACGCTAACCTAACACTAAACTAACGCTAACGTAAACCTAACCAAACCGAAATTCTAACCTAGTCCTAACCTAACCAAAGAACACAACCCCTAAACGTAACACCTAAGCTGAGCCTAAAAAAAAAGCAAAGAAAAAACACAAAACGAAAGTCGGCAAGGTAAGAGTCGAACCGTAAACTATTGGCATCGCAGCCGTAACACCTAACCATTACACCATGAGCAGGACAGCGTTTTCCTGACAAAAAAGTGACTTTTTCTTTGTATTGCGTCATGCCACGAGACCAAATCTTCGACTGCCGGCACAATAGCTCCAGCTGATATGTTGCTGCCAGACTATCGCTGCTAAAATAGACACTACCAAAAGATAAACTCTAAAATCTAACCCTAACTGTAGCCCTAACCTAACACTAACCCTAGTAACACAAATGCCATCCCTAGTAACACAAACGCTAACTGTAACGTTAACCCTAATGCTAATACTAACCGTAATGGTAACCTTAACGCTAACCTAAACCTAACACCTAAGCATACAGTTCGAAAATTTTTGAAAAAAGTGAAAAAAAAGAATAGGGAAGTCACCAAGGTGAGAGTCGAACCGAAAAGCAATGGCATGCCAGACGTGAAGCATAACTGCTGCGCTATGAGCAGCAGGCCATTTGCATGATAAACTGACTTATTTATTCAAATTGTATCATGCCAGGAGACCAAATCTTTGACTGGTGGCACAATAGCTCCAGCTGAGCTGTTGCCGCCAGCATCTTGGCAGCAAAATAGACACTAACATTTGCTTATGTCTCTCACCTATATGCATGTGTCATTTGGTCGTCTGTATATTTCCTACCTCTTCACTCGTTGTTTGCCCACCATCATCTTTTTGTGTTATGTATGATTGTTGTGTATATGATTTAATGTTGGCAGTGGCTACAGAACCGCCTATGTATCTTCAAATTTGAAACCTTATGTGACCACCTTCTGTAACGTGACAGTAACGCATGAGGAGAATGCAGTAGGCTTGGTATTAAATGGAAAAGGTAAACCTAAAAGGTAATCTTAACCTTAATCATAGCCCCAACCTAACGCTAACCTAACCCAAACCTAATGCTAAGCTATCGCTAACCCTAACCTAACCTTAACCTAACCCCAATATAATGCTAACCTAACACTAATTTCTAAACCTAACCCCTAAAGCAAAAGTTTGGAAACTTTGATAAAAGTACAGAAAAACTGGTCCCATTAACCCTGACTGGAAATAACTGAACTTTCATTCAAACTTTTTTGCACTTTGCAATATTCCTTAATGCAAGTAGGTTCATAACACCAGTACTGGTGTACGAAATGAAATATTTATTGAAATGTCAATACTGAAACTGCGAGTTTAGTAATTTAATTGATACTCATAGCATACATGCATATAATGTTAAAAACCTGTAATAATAATATACCTGTTTCATGAATCAAAAATATGTTCCAAAACTAGGTTTACAGTCAAAAACCTTCATATATGATAGAATTTATAAGCAACTTTTATATTATTCCAGTTTGCACTTTCAAACTTATGACATTCTAACAGTTATGACTTGTGAATCTGCAAGGGTTGGTGGTTTCAGTCCACATGTCATTGCTGCAGTTAAATGACATAGAATCAGTGAGCTCACAGTTGCTATGGTTGATAAGACTTCAAGTGGTTTCAACTTGTGTTGTCATAAGAACTCTTTGCTTTCTGCACTAATACTGTACAGGCTATGTGGAAACCTATTAGAATGCTAATTAAATGTGTCATAGATATCAAACAAAGCTCTAAAATGATATTCACAATTAAATCACATGATTTACATTTTTTATTTTTATTACTTGATTTAAATCATGATTTTTATTGCTTGATTTAAGTCGTGATTTAAATCACATGATTTAATTAAATCAATCAACCCTGTTGGGTATATGCTCAATAAACAATAATTCAGAGATGTCATGTGCATGAGATATGGATAGAAGATAGATGGCACACCTAATAACTTTGCTTGTGAAGAGTAAAACTTGGAGATCACAGTCTAATATTGAAACTGAGCAGATAGACATTAATGAGGCACAACTCAGTGAAAGACTCTGAAGTGCAGATTATATCAGAGAGGCCTGTCTAGATCAAGGGTCGGCAAGCTATAGCCTGCTGGCCGGATCCAGCCTGCCAAACAAAATCATCCAGCCTGCAGCCCCTTTACAAATAGTAGTAATTGTATGACCCACCTTGTAGTATTATATTATATTTTATAAATCAGCCCCCCTTGCAACTTCTTGCATTGCACACTCATGAGGAACTGCATATGAGAAAATGCACTGTGCTATAAATGTACTGTACATTATCCTATTTTCAGGCTTTCGTTATGGACTGTGAAAATCAATAGTTAAGCTGATTAAAATTTCATAAATTTCCAAGTTTGGTCAACATCACAAACAGCAAAGGGAGCGGAATTGTTCGTGGAAAATTAGTACCACCCGCTATACCTTGCAGAGTTTACCTGCATCTAAGGAAAGGTTATCAACCCCTGGTGTAGATGTTCAAATAGAACCCACAATTATGCAAACTATTGAAAATTAGTGTGAAAAAGTTAATACTACTGACAATGGAAGATATTTTTGCTAGAGGATTCTGGAACACATGTGAGAAAATGTTCACTGCTACTACAGTGTTAGGTCTACCATACTAGTATGAGATCTACCTCACTTGTAGCATGAGATCTACTGTTGCATTATAGGAAGAAAGGTAAAAATAAACTGTCATCATGTATTTCCATATGTTTATCATGATATATTTCCATACATTTGTTCTAACAATACTCGCTTTGTACATCTAAGAATAACACTAATATATAATTGGATTTTTTTCCAATTTGGATGGGGTTATCTGTTGTTCCAACCATCTTTCCTCATGAAAAAATATGGCTACACTCAACTCTTGGGACATGTTGAACTAGTCAGTTACAGTATTGGCAGAGTTTCTTGTGAGAGTCGCTACTGTGAACATTAGTATATCAATAATTGCCTGTGTGAAATATTAGAAATAATTATTTCTAATATTTCACACAGGCTCAGGTTGGTGCTACTATAGCGTGAGGTCAGAAACTGACCAATGAGGTTACGCAGTAGACCTCAGGCTGTGTCTGGGTAGGCGACATGTGGCGGTAGACCTCATGTTATAGTAGCATCAAACTTTCTTTGACATAAGGATCACCATCCAAGGTCGCATCCAGGGGGGTCTTTTTGGCTGCCATGCCAGGCCCTTTTTGCAGGTACGCAGCATTAAAGCCAATAAAATATCAAATGCTGTCACTGCATGTCTCTAATGTGGGTGGTTTAAAACAGGCAACAGCTAGCATTTCCCTTCTAACGTTGAATAGTACTATTACGAAACAACAATGTCCCTACCATGTCTAAACAGCACCTACGCAATGATATGAAACAGTTCACATTTTTGAACTCTAAATCGATATTGCGTCGAATGCACGTGTTTCGGAATTTCCTACTCTGGCAGTGCCAGTTCCAATGCAAGCAAAGCTGTCAGAAACTCGTACACAACCATGCACACACAGAACTGTTTTGTAATGTTTCGCTTCATGGCGAGAGGACACAGTGTTCAATTGCGATTGTTTTTTTTGCAGTTTCAGCCTAATTGTTTTCTACTGTTTACACCTACTAGGTTATCACAAAAGGAAATAGTTAAGGCCTTCCTCAGCGTCATGCCAAGTAATGCGGGTTCGTTTCAACTGAAGCCATATTTTTACGAGGAATTTCTCATAATGAAAGGTGTGACAGCTAGCCTAAGAAATTGTGGTTGCGTTATCTGCACAAAATATCAGTCATGCGTTGTATTGCAAAAACAGCCTTTTTAGAATGGAGCAGGTGACGATGTTGTTTGCTGCGCAAGAAGTGCTATATTGATTTAGAGTTAGTCACTTTTACATTATGATGTAAAATCATCAGAGCAGTTGTAACCCAATTGTTCTTCTCCATGCTGATTTTGCAAGTGTATTTATAATAACACTGTCATCCGGGTAGACAGCGCTCCACAGACATAGTTCTGCAGCTGATTGTCAGCTTAGATTTTATAAGTGTACATTTGTATGGATAAACAGCTCTCATTGTTGTGTGGCTGACATTTGCTGAATGTTCGACAAGTTAAGTATCTTTTCAGCACGATGTTCATAGGAACAAACAGCAATTGTAATAACAAATGCGCTATGACTAAAAGTAATGATAACTTGGAAATCTTTCCTTGTGTGTTTTGACAATGAGATCAATAGTTGTGCTGGGCTTACTAGCCCTACTAACCAAGTTTGATTGGATTTTAGGTATAGCTCAATCGATAAGGCGTTTTTGGGTCGATACCGGTATTTTTATTTTTCATTGCCGATAACCAATGCTGGATATTTTGCAACACTCAAATGTTGCAGCCACAATGCAGCGTTGCCTTGAACCACCTAAAAAGAGTCGAACTGACGACCAAATAAGAGTTTTCCCCGCTCGACTAGGTAGTATCTATTATTGCTGCTATGAATTCAACATATGTGGTGAATCACCACGCTAAATAAACCACAGTTGAAAGACTACTTTAGTTTAATGAAGAAGTGTATAACAGGGAATTCTGCGCAAGCCTAGGACACTAAGGTGGTCAAACACCACGACCTTGTTCACAGGCAGCCATCTGCATACCGTGCAAAACCTGAGAGTGAATGTTCCATCATAGACTGGTTTATTGGGACGATTGTGGAGTGGTCTAAATATTGTGCACTACTTGACGCAGTTGGAAGGCTGCGTGTCATAAGGAATAGTACAGAGAATTTGCATTAGTTAATCATAGACAAAGTAGCAACTTGGGTTTCCGAACACTCCATGCAGAAAACTAGCGTAACGGTTTTTATGAGTAAATATTGCCGATATACTGTATATCGTCAGAATTTTGCCAATATAATACATTGGCAACATTGCAAAATTCATAGGTTGATTTCTAGTTTTAGGAGAAAGTGTGGTTTTATGCTGAAAAGTGACATCAAAAGCTGCCCTTCTACGACAGACCCCTTTTTTCCAGGCTAGATGCGCCACTGCACACATCCTTCCTCACAGTCATATTGTGGAAAGTACCTTTCATGAAAAGGGGAAACAACATGAAAAAGACAATTGATCAATGCAACTAAAGGGTGATTGACATCAAGAAGTTTTCATTCCATCTTCTTGTTTTCACAAGTGGTGGGATGACACCAGCACGTGGCAAATGTGAACAAAAGACTGGCTGAGAACATAGCGGAAAGCCCAGGAAGCCTTATGTCCATCATGAACTACATTAGAAAAAAGCTCAGATTTTCACTATCAAGCAGCACCCTTGCTGCAATACAAGGCCTTCAAGGCAAACAGAGTAATGTTTGTTAACCTCCAGGATCTCCTAGACATTGATTTCAGTCTAATTACTACACCCATATTTCTTTAAAGCTAAATGATGGAGAAATATGCCGGTGTCATGAATCATGTAGATGTGTGATAGGAAGATATGTGTCCTGACAATATGAATGAATTGCTTTAGACCCATTTACTTCAATCATTAACTAACCTTATTCTGTTTTTTATGTACCCATGAGATATTGCATTGTTGCAACCTCTCCAGTGGTGTTGAGTTGATTGTGTGATTCACCACGAACGGGATGCATGCGAAGAACAACAATATATATGCGTGGCGCGAGCAAGCAGTAATAAGAGAGATTGCGACACGATCTCTATTGTTGCTTGCTGCCGCGGTGCGAAGCTTTGCGCATATGCCGCTCATTATTTCCGATCGCAACAAACAAAATGGTGCTGTGACCAGGATGTGGAGGCCGTGCCGAGTTCAGCCTTCACACAAAGAACGTGCGATCGGTGTGGTTCGTTGTAAAAAGGAGGGGTTGTTGTGGCAACCTCTCCGGTGGTGTTTCGTTGACTGTGTGATTCACCACGAACGGGATGCGCGCCAAGAACAAAAATATATATGCGTGGCGTGAGCAAGCAATAATAAGAGAGATTGCGACGCATGATCCTTATTGTCTAAGGGACAGTTTATGAAAGAGGTTTGTTGATATGTTGTACATGAATCCCTTTGTGTTTATTGTTCAGATTCAGTTTTAATTTGAATATTTTTCATATCATATGATGTAGTTGTTCTGGTTTTGTTAAACGTTGACCAAATTTGTGGTTTTTCTACTTAACTCTCTATTGCATGTTGAACGGTGATGATTGTAGGTGAATGATTCATGTCTTGTTGGTTTTTAGACATTTTGCGTTTTTTCTTTCATTGTACTGTTGATTTCATAATTATCTTAACTGCTGATAGAAAAACAGACAGTATGATGATTACTGCATATATATATTTCCTACTGAGCAATCAAAGTTTTTGTCATCTCGGAATAGAAGAAAAAATTGTCAGAGGCAAATGCTAGTTGCTAGGTTGTAGTGCTAGTTTACACAAATCGTTTTCTGTCATTGTGAAATCTTCCACCATTATTAAGATTAATGTATTATCTAAAGTATTATTTTTGCAAGTTATTAAGATAATGCACCTCATCACCATGCTATACTGCAGTCACTTAGTATCACTAGCCTTCATTAATTGCATGCATTAGTATTATGATGACATCAGAATGATGTTCAGGTCACAAAGCAACACGCTATTGTACCCTGTATATTATCCAAGAAACATGTATGTAAATTATGTGACAGCATTGTATCGTATGGAGTGGTAATAGCATGGCAGTATTTTTTCAAACTTTTGAAGTCTGTAAACTTGTTATCAGAACATGTGTTGAGGCTATCATAACAAAGTTGTTTAGGTTTCTTCTAATTTTTTGGCATAAAAGGAAACTTGAAGTACAAAGCACATTTTTGTTTTTTTTGGTAGAAGCTGATCTTTTTTTTTAAAGGAACGAAATGTGATGTAGAAAATTATGACACTTATACCATTGTGTGCAATATGCACAAGTATCCGCATTTTTGATGACCACTGATATTGTAGTTTGTATGATTTCTTTGTATGGGTCTCTTTCCAAGACCATTATTAATGTAGCTAAGTGCCATATACTTATATGCATTGGCAATGTGTGTCCCTATGTGCAAGTAACAATCTTAGTGAGCTGGTATAAGAACTCAACCACGCAATATGGAACATTTGCTTACCAGTCCCATACACTATAATTAAAAGTGGACTGGATGGCTGAGGAAAGACGGTCCATATCTATTCATTGTATACCTTGCTTAAATGCCATTTCAGCCTTGCTCAACCAGAGCAAGATGCATTGTGGGAAAATGTAAGCGGATGATCACAATATACCATGTGCACTGTGCATGTATGGTCCTAGCATGAGTGGTGTGCAATGTTTTCTGAGTATGTGTTTTGACTATGCAGATAAACACGAAATAATTGCAATTTAAACAAGACAGTTGGGGTGTTATTTTCACTTAAAGCTTAAACTACCTGCAGCACCAGATGTTTTTGTAACTAGTGTGAGTGTTAATTTATTGATCAAACCAAGTTATTAATTTATATTGTGCTTACTGTTTTTATAATACATTTAACTTCTTCGTTTTATTGTCCTAATATAGTGGGGAGTTAGAAGAAAGACGCTTCATTGTTCTATCTAAGATAACTAGTCACCACAAAAGTGATGAAAAAGTTTAGCAAATAGGAAGTCGAATTCATGTGTCGCATCCTCAGTCCTAAAATATGTAAACAATGCTAGATTATTGTCTAATGCATACTAGTCTTGAGAATACTGAGTACGGAGCAATTTCTAATGCCACATCGAAACTCCAAGTTTTACATAGCAATTTGTTTATGATTCACAAAGAACGTATTTTTATCTTGACTGTGTAAAAATACATTTGTTGTTGGTACACTGGATGATTTGAAACCTTAAGTTGCCACATGGAGTATTTTGTTGCCTAGTATTTCAAGGATGAATATTTTCTAACTTAACCCTTTAACAGCTGCGATTGGCCTGCCCATTTTTGGCCATAAATCGCCAGCTGCTAGAGCTAGAGAGCTGTTGAAACCCTCTACGGATTCAGCAAGTCTTCTAGTTGACGTCGAAATAAAAAGTTTTTTGTTTTCGGTTTGGTGTTTTCTGGAGGTGACGTCACAATGAGGGCACGTTTTCAAATTTTTGGCCACCTGGCCCTGGGCTCCAATCCATTGACCCATTCTTTTGACTCAAAGTTTTCTTGAAAACTAGGCCAAAATCTACATCCATAGAGTCCTTGATTGACTTGCTAGTATATCTGTAGCCAAAATTATGGGTCAAAAACCCAGTTTTTGGCCTAATTCCTAACTTTTCAGAAAAGGCATAATTTGCTCTTTCAGGGCAAAGTTTGGCCAGCCATAAGTCGGCAGCAGATTAAGCTAGAGAGCTGTTCAAACCCTGTAATGACTCGTGGCATCATGTAGTTTAGAATAAAAAATTAATTTAAAATATTTCGATGGAGGGTTTCGGGCCAATCAGATCATGATGGGAGTATGATTTTTGGTTAATTATATGACATCATCATCCGATCCCACTCGCCAATATTTTTGCTCGCAGTATTTTTGGATTCTAGGCTAAAATACGCGTCTTTAGAGCCCTTGATGAAGTTTCTAGCATTTCTGGTTCAAAAGTTATGCCAAAAACATTCCAAACATGTCAGGAATATCCCAGGGATTAGTGGGGATTTCCGTAATTAATATTCTACCATATTTGCCATAACTTATCAACTAGAAACGCTAGAATGTCCATCAAACCCTCTAAAAGCTCATACTATAGCCTAGAATGCATTTAAATTTTGCAAGGTATGATGTCATGGATTGTTTTGACAGACCTGTCAACTTTGCTGTGCATAGCAGACAGTCACATTTTAATGCTGCTGAATGTAAAAACAAATAAATGTAAATTAGGATAAGCATGTTTTGTTTACATTTGTTCATCTTGCTTTATATGCAATTATTTGTAGACTCTGAACTATTGAGATCTTTCAAGTTGGCCTCATGTTTGACCATTTAAAAGTGATCCCTAGGAGATTAGTAACATTGTAAAAAACGATGCACATTGTTTTTAAACAAGGCATCAAAGGTCTTCACAATGGTTAGCTTGCTGTGGGCAAAAATACATTTCTGGGTATGTAATGCATAGTTCGGTAGGTGTTTTATGAATGTACTCTCTGAGCTTAACTTCACAGTTTCTCAAGTTTGCCGAAAAAAGTGATGTGATTTGAAAGGTTGAAGCTAAGGACTCGGCAGTGCATTTAGGAAAATTCAATGTCATGCATGTTGTGATTAGTTGCATGGTCGTATTACCCTCAATATTGGGTAGATTATTTTGTGTTCTTAAAGCTTAGCCATTTGAAAAACTTTTGAGGTTGTAGCTTGTACCTTAAACCTTGTGGAAAAGCACAAGACTATTTATATATATCTTATGTAGATATATTCTATATAATTGCATTGTTCCATACCTAGGATTAAAGCATAGTGCTTTAAGCTGTGATTTAATGCCTGAATTATTTTCTGCTTGTCTTGTTAATGAAGTAATGTCACATCATGTCTTCTGTTTCTAATGTCAAGTTGGAACCAGCTGATATAAAAGTGTCTGCCAATCAAAAAGGTTGTGGATCGCAAAAATCTCCAACTTCAAGTGGTCCAGGTTATAAACACATTTTTATAGTGTGATTGTCTGTGAATGTTAAAGCAAATTAATTTCAAAACTTCTGACAAAGCTTTCAAATTTTCATGATAAGAGAATTTCTCATCATGAGTTAAGTATATTTGTATACCATATGTATATTTAGCAAAATGAACATGATTTTAAGTACTGATGCATTGGCAAGAGTTGTACAGATGAAGGTGGTGATGTGCATCATTGCTCTTTCAATGATGTGTGCCCACATTATACATCAGTGTGTGCTTCATTGAAAATAACTGGTAGGCAGAGATCACCAATGTCCCTATTAACTAAATAGAAATCAAGACCCACATGTAAATGTTGAATGAATACTGTTATTCCAATGCTTAACATGTTCAGCATTGGTGTATGATACATTTGTACTTCAAAAACCCATGTTTAGCTCACATTGAGCCCGTATTTTCATGCCACTTTGCAACTCCATAACTCACTAGGCAGTTGATCTAGAGAGCTGCTCAAACCCTCAAAAGATGCAGCAAGTCATCTAGTTTGCATTTTTTAAAATTGGAAAGTTTTGGATTTTGTGTTTTCTGCGGGTGACATCATGAGTGGTGCAGGTTTTAGGCCATTTTGGCTCGGGTTGACACTATGCAAGCAGTGAATAATTAAAAAAATTAACACCTGAGCTACAGAGTTGTACAAAGTTTGGTTAGGAATTCTCCAAAGTTGATATGCTTCAAAGTCAAAGGTTTGACTTAAACAAATCAGCAGACTTTTTTGCAAAATTTAACTCCTGCCTATAACTGAAAGCTTAAAAGAGATTTTTGCAAAGTTGTTAGCAATATTCTGCTGTTAGACAACCTGTGTTTGTTAGGAAGAAATAAATTAAAAGATAAACAAAGCAATGTATATTAGATAGGAAAAAATCAATTAACCTATTGTGCAAAGTCACTGATAGCAAACTTAAGTCTATGAGAATATGCCATTGACTTTTGATCTTTGTTAAGAAATATTGATAACTTTTTTGTGTGAGTTAACTTGAATTTATAAGTTGGTTGCATACATTTTGCTAAAAAGATAGCTAAAGAAATTGTACATTTAAGAAACAAACTTCTTGTTTTCCAGATAAACCAATTCCCATGGATAAGCGAATGGGTGTGCAAAAAATATGTGTTGTGTGTGGTGACATTGCAACAGGGATGCATTTCGGTGCAATGACTTGTGAAGGGTATGTTATATAAAAGTATCAATTCAAAAACAATACATTGCTTTGTTCAAGCTGTTTGCAAATCGTTTTCGACATACTTCTGCTATGCTGGGACTTGTTGACAGGTGTAAAGGCTTCTTTCGGCGTTCCATGAAGAAAAATGCCAACTTCTCATGTGCTTTTGACAAGAAATGCGGAATAAACAAAGTGAACAGAAAGCACTGTCAAGCATGTAGGCTGGATGCATGTTTGGGAGCAGGTGATACTTGTTGTGCTTTGGCTTTGATTTTTGACCAAAAATGGTTTACTGATATTCTCAGTTTTAATTTTTAATTTAATACTTTTAGATTTAGCACCTTATTTCTTCAGAAAAAGTGGAAGAATTGTATGGGAAATTACAATTTTGTTTATTCAGTACCAAGCCGAGTTGATTTTGTTGAATTTTGCCTAGTTAAAAACTTAACACAAATTTTCAGTGTCGGTATGGTTTGTTAGCATGGTTTTTGCATTTTTCCCCCTCTACAGAACTCCTAATTCAGTTCCATGTGATCAAACACCTTAAAAAACTAAATGCTACCTGGGGATATGCGAATAATGCATTTAGCCCTAATGTGTTTTGACCTAATCTCACAGCAAGCATATGATGAAAGTGAGCTGTACCAGTGAAGTGGAATTCCTCAACTGTTTGTGATTGGATACCGAATGAACTGTTCATAAACAGCATTGTCACAGCAGAAAATCTAGAAACTTGTCATTGTATGCTTTGTTTGTGTGGACAAAAGTCTGTTGTTTGTGTTTGCATCTTCAGTTTTGACTTTCAGAGAAGCAATTGTTTAGTTTTTTTTATTTTACTACAAGAACACCATCAAATATTTATGGTAGTTTAATGTCATCATTCCCCCACACAATGAAGTACAATGCATACACATGTGATGCTTACAAGTTGCTAATCAATCTAGTTCACATTTGCGAAGCAAACCAAGCGTTTCAGAAATGTGCAAAATTTCACAAGTGGGATTTCTACAGTGTGCAAGACCAATGTATTACATTTTCAGATGGTACCTTTACCCAGTACTATCATTGTGCTGTGCATGACTTCATTTCATCTTCTTTCAGGTATGAATTCAGGTTTGATTCTGAATGATGAACAGCTGCTCAAGAAACAAGAACTTATAAAAGCTAACAAAGAAAAAAATAAGGCCAAAAAGGAGCAACAAGAACAACAGCGATTGAAAAAACTCAAGGAAATGTATGATGGTTCTTTGTAACAGCAGTTCATGCTTGTAGTGTCACTAACTGTTCAACTAATTGTTCAAGTGTAAGTTTGCTGTTTTAGAAATATTTTTCTGTAGTACAAGCCATGAGGCTTGATGACATGCCCATAGTGTGAGTTGTTTTGAAAGTTTTGGATCTTGTTTGGTGGACAATTCAATTTTTCAGAAACCACACTTAATTTGAAAATATCTTTCTCCTTGCCCAAGTTTTGAGCGATAGGAAGTGGACATAACATTTAATGCAGCACGTTTCAATGTAAGTGTGCATTGTGTTGTCCATCACTGGTTACAAGTTGTGATGGCTGTTTGGTGGTATGGTGGTTCCCGTTGTGTCTTCATTTCATTGGACCTAGTGCATAAAATGCTGTTTTGCAGAGGATCTCAGAAACCACAAATGATGACGATGGATGACAAACTACTTATTGAAACTTTGCTCAAAGGACATCAAGAAAGCTATGATTTCGGTTACAAAGAGTTTGACTCGTTTCGCGGCAAAGAGGTATGTATGCTTAGGTTCATTACTTTCGTGACATATGCCTCCAGTATGTCTCCACAGGGAAAAAGCTGGGAATAGTTTAGTGATTTTGTAAACATTTTCATGCACTTGCAGGCCATTTGCATTGCTCCTTAATATGTTTGTCATGTTCTTGTTACTGTAGATCAGTGTTTCCCAATCTTTTTTTGGCTAGCGCCCCCTTTTGTGACAAATAAATTTCTATCGCCCCCCTACCATGTCTAGCACACATATCAACACAATTTTTTCGTATTATTTGGGATGTTTGAAAATGATTAAAATAAGAATGAGCGCAAAGATGCATTTCACTATAAAACTAATTTAGTAAATTAACTCATTTAGCAGTCGGAAACTGTTAGAGTTAATGATTTGGAAACTGTTAGAGTTCATGAAGGGCTCGAT
>JGI24022J15233_10004836_pt1 | contig 14045 bp, 8 predicted proteins | sample Ectturendosymbi2_FD_15233 | JGI IMG/M metagenome (IMG submission 15233) | reverse complement strand
AGGGGATCCCCCGTGATGAAATTTATTTGTTTCAAATAAAATACTCGTTTGAAAAATTTTTGTAATTCAGAAGCGATACGAGAATACAACCCTATATTATATTCCAATGTTGTGTTAAGTATCAACAGCAACTGATTTCTTTACAAGTTTGACTGTCTGCCAGTTTTAGTAGCCTATTCGCTACTGAATAACCTATAAGTATTTTCGGTGTTGTTCAATGCAACTATATTTGATTTCGCTGGTAACTTTTTCTTAATCATCGTTCTTTTGGCATGGGTATGACTCTCTACTCGTGCATCACGCCTATTGCACAAATGTCACGAAAACGTCACTTTTTGCGTGCTATAGCTAGTGGTTGCTGACTGCTGTTTAGTATCAATCAATGTTGCCACTGGGGTCAGCCTCCAGATTGTTGCCCTCTTCAACATCAGATAACATCAAATTTGTACGCTACAGTTTCATATTAACTAAATGCTTCCATTAACAAACCCAACAAAGCGTGAGTACCCTCGTTGAATCCAAAACAGAGCAAAAATATCGCCATTAAAATGGAGAAGTCCTTTATAATTTACGTAAAATGTTAGTCTCAACGCAGCGAACAGAGATTGTTTAGTTTGATACGATAACCAAACACACATAGGATGAGAGATTGATGAAAGGAACTTAAAAATTATTAATCTAACTGATTTTCGTCCTGAAATGAGAAGAAATGTAGAAAAAGAACAACAACCCAGTCAACATCAGATTTGTCGCCAAAACATCAGACATCAGGAATTTATCTGAGAACATCACATTTGATGTCATGTCAAAATATCAGAAGCGGCAACACTGGTATCAATGATCCCGAGCTTCTGGTACAGTGCAGTCTCGAGGCAGTGTTGCCAACCCTTCTTGCAACGAATATACTAAACCTAATCTAAAAAAAAAATATACCAATATATACCAAATTTATATCGATAACAAAAACATACAATTTAACGCTATTTTTTCAATGCTTTTTTATTGTTTCACATAAATGATTAACAGTTACGTTGTGTACTGCCATCATAGAGATGCTGCAAGCTCAATTTCTATTTTCTTAGTTTAGCAGTGAGTAGAGTGACAGATTTGCTAACCACTACTCACTAGAAAATTCATCCTTTCAACACAGTGCATTTTCATTTCTTTTGTGGTCCAGAATATTATTATGCTCTATAACAGCTGGTAATTATCTTTTTGCACAGTTAGCAGAAGGGATACACAACACCAGCTGTAATACTTCTTTGCAAGCCACTCCAGCTCTATCAGCCACTCTTTGCTAAATCTTCTGCCACTCTCGTACGTAGCTTTCCCACATTTGAATTCATTGTCTGCCTAAAAGTGCATGCCTAGTGCTAAGTTCAGCTTTTTCACATCATCTCAGCTCTCTTCCAATCTCGCTTTCCGCTTACCCAAACTGCATGCTTACTCCCATATTTAAGAAAAATCGCTAAAATTTTTATATAGCTTCAACACCACTGTCGGTTTCTCTGTTTTCGCATTGTAATGAACCAAATAAACTGGTTTAAAATCTCAACTAAATCCTATGACAAAAATATACCAAATAAATACCAAATTTTGCATATATACCAAATCAAAAAATTATATACCAAGTACTTTGAAAATATACCAAATTTGAGAAAAAATTTGGTATATATATACATATACCAGTTGTATATATACCAGTTGGCAACACTGTCTCGAGGTCGCCGCAGCCGAACTGCACCTTTGTTTCTTCATAAAGGGTAACTTGTGGTGGAAACGCACTTTTCTTCCGATGGTTACTGTCGTTGTGTTGCATCATAAACATATGGAGGTATTCAAGCCATTTACACCACATGTTATTGCGTGGTCCGTCAGAAAAGGTTTTAATCAGTCGATTCATAGAACGAAAGAACAGGAAACAAGATTGCAGTGTTTAGGTAGCGTGATGCCGAAGCCTGTAATGCCATCAGGGGCTGTGAAAAGCGCAAAGCTTCAAAGAAAAAGCGCAAGGATCTGGCAGTGTTAGCTACAACGCCGCGACTAAATCGCTTTTTCCAGCAAAACGTTCAAGCAGCAACGTTAAAGCAATGGCGTTACCCAGAGCACCTGAAAATCAAGGTGAAAATCAGGCCATTAGCACGGAAACAACATGCACATTCAGCCTGGCTGGCCATATTGACATGTTCTTTTTCCGTTGGTTTTATTTGTAGTCTCTGGTTTCTGCTTATTGTTCGGGTGAATGTTGTTTCTTGCCGAGTCACTCTCTAGCCTGTGAAATATTTTTTCTTAATAAAATACACTATAGTATTCATATCATGTATTGTCTTCTCGCAGCTAACTGTATGTGCATTTGAGTAAGCACATTGTCGACTACCGGAAAAAACAAACGAGAACCATGCGAATCAGCGGAAATATAACTTTTACAAACGATGACGTCACGAATTACGTCATGGGGGCCCTCCAGTAAAAGTTGANCCGGGCCTTCCTATCCTTCAATCCGGCTCTTGCTGTGTGTACTATCGTTCAAATCAACATTNGGAAAAAGGGAACTGCATTCATATTGCTTGACCTATGCATCAATGTATCATATATATCAGCGTGGTCCAACTGCTTCTGACCTACGGGCCATTTTACAAAAACGTGACAATTCGCGGGCCACTCCCAGTAAAATGATGTATAAAACATCAGGTTCACAACACTTACCTAAAAAAGGGAAGATAAGTGAGCACGTCATTGAAATTATTACACAATAGCAAATAGCAATTTATTACAAATTTCTATCACTGGGATGCCTGTGGTCGAGTCTTCTCTGACACTCGTTCGTTTAACAATGCCGGTATTAGTCGTAGCAAGTCGGAGACTATTTCCAGTGTTTCGTCTGAAACTCTATTTGTGCTTCATCGTCGAAAATGTATTCTCACAGTCACACACGTAGCCTGTGTGTTTCCAAACATCAAGCACAGTTTTAGCGCGAAATCACTTTAGGAGATCTATCTTTGCTAACTAATTTCCAGAACCTCTCTGCGGTCTCCAACACCATTAGTATTGTACATTTTTATTAAAAGATGTTATGCATGTTTTAATTAAAATTACCTATTGCAGTGATGGGCAATTACTTTGGCTCGAGGGCCACTTTGAGAAGGCCGCGTTTAGTGGATAGATAGACCTGAGTACATTGCGCCAGATGTACTCTTCTAGGCAACGAACGCCGGGGCACCGAAAAAACATTGGTTATCCAGACAGGTGCCCTAGCGGAGGGTTAGCGACGGGCTGTACCTTCTAATTTGATCGTAAAATATACAAACATAACAAAATGGCACAGACAAAAGGCAATATTAATTCTTCTTGTGCAAATGCGCTTTATCCAGCGCAAGCAATTCCGTGAGACAAATGTAACCTTACACGCTTTTCAACAAATTTCAGATTTGACGATTTTTCCTGAATGCTTCCGCTGGCCACTGAAAACGCTGTGGCGGGTCACATGCGGCCCGCGGGCTTGTAGTTGGACCACATTGATATATATCATAAATTTATTATCATGCGCCTTCCATTCCAATCGCTTTGACTTTTGTTCTAACACTGCCATTACTGTGTGGTTTTCAACTGTGATATGCAACCGAGTTACGCCAGGAGAGAACCGAGACCTGTGCAGGCTATGACATATGAAAAAAAATGAAGACCGTGGAAATCCTCTTTTAAAAGATCTTAGGAGGATGCCGCCAGCTTCCAATAAGTTTCCAAAAGTACTGCAAGCTTCCGCTTGCGCGACAAGGGTGATTGAAGCTAACAAACCTTAGGGAAACTGGTGTAGACCCAAATGAATCGGCGTAAAATCAAGTGAAGTCAATTACCTGTGACGGGCTTGGCTTTAAGCCAAAGATTTCCTGAAACGTGATCTTTTCCGATTTGTTTCGAAAGCTTCTTTCGTTTTTGCAACACCTTTCCCGCAGGCCATTCGAAACGTTTGCTCTGGCAACACTCGCCAACAACGAGCTTTTATTTTTCAAACGCTTAACAGCGCTTCTTGGAGTTGCTGCAAGCCTGGAATCTATACCAGCTCGTACCAGAAGCGGCCCTTCTGGACGTTTGATCTGGCAAGGGTTTACAAAATCGCTTTTGTAGGGACTCGAAGGGGGAGCTTGAGGATAACGGTCATCAATTTCCTCTATAAAACAGCGTATATCGTCTGGTGAATCTACAATCCACGGCTCCGGAGCGGAAGTTGGATCATCTTTGCCCAGTGACTTCTCAGATTTTCTCGACTGCTGTTTCAATTGCCAGTAAACACCCGATTTCTTAATCGCCGAGAGCGAGGTGTTTCCCTTGGGAGTCATTGCACTTTAACGCGCATGCACTTCTTTCCCAGACTATTACCAACCGTAGTAGGTAGGCTGTTATTTTCTTTTCACCATCTGCGAAAGCCGCACTGTGAACCGCTGATGGTGGAGCTGCAGCAAATTTGCAAACTACTTCACGCTACAGTGCGTAACATTACGCTTTAAACAATTAAACGTGCTACTTTTAACAACGTTTCTGTCTCTGAATCAAAAGGCCCCTGTCGGACAAAATCCAGCTGCAACGGTAACAGTTATAGTTGAACGAGAAAGCTTGTAGATAACACAACTGTTAGCAAAAAATTTGTCGCCTTGAACAACTTGTAACGTACATTACTGTGCATGCATAATTGAAAACCTGTTGTAAACATCCGGGTAATGGTGCACAACGAAAATGAGATGAAGGAGGGCAACCTTACTACCATCGCTTTTTAAGGTGTACTAATTTAATATGGAACCCTTATGCGAAACTTCCGCTTTGGTACAATAAGTGCGAATCGTGGGGCGAATCAGAAAGACGGATTTGTGCAGTCAAAGACCAAGCGATGATGACAAGGTGTTCATTGTGGAAATAGTCTCAGGACAGGTTGATGCGTTGCCACAACTGTCCTTTACTAGATGTTTGTCAAGATTTACTATAAGCAGAACACATCAACACTCAGCGACATACACTTGCATCAGCATTTATTGCAAAGAATGTCGACAACCGTGTTCTTGCACTTTTTTGATGAGTTCATCGCATTTTTATGTTTCGGGCTAATCGATTCCAAAACGTCATATTCAGTTTATGACTATATCGACTATTTTGCAACGAAACCTTTGCAATGTGCGCATTAAGACGTGCAACCTATTCTCGACTATGCATGTGGGAAGTGGAAACAAAGCTTTCTCCGCCAGTAAAATAACTGGTGACTGTTAACGTGCTGGTAGTTGATTAACGTTCTTAGCTTTTTTATTCAAAAGTAAACTTTCAATGCACTTCAGCAGCCGCCTTTGTACAGTGGCTTGCGATGTTGTTTGTAAAGGCGAAAGCCCGTCAGTCAGTTGACCGCAGGACTGCAATGCCCGAGCAGTGATACACAAAACCATGCAGTGGGATATTTTCATAAACACGGGGTTCATTTTTCAATCAAGCCACGCGTTGTCTTAGCTCATTGCTCTGCCTTTTTTCTAGGTGGACATTTCGATCTGACCAAAACCCAGCAGAATTTTGTTTGTTACTGTCTGATGAAAAAACACAACGTAAGCGGAATTCAGCATCTTTTCACTCTTTCATTGTCTTTCGAGACTTCTGGTTTTGTTTATTTGCATCTTATGTCTATCAAACATGTCAGCAACGCAAGTTCTGTCAACAACAACCGAAATAAATTCGGAGCCTTACTGCTGGGGTTTATAGACCACTATTTCCAGTACTATGTGGCCAGTAGTGCGGGCAAATAGCGAAAGGCTTACACCAGACCAGCAGCTGNTAAAACTGTCTTTTCTTGCAGTCGTAAAGATATACAGGGCTAACGTTCACGAAAACAAGCATTACGGAGCAAAGTTCTACAGTTGGCTGTTAAAAGTAGCGCTTTTTGCTTGCACTTGTTTCTTATATATTCTGTACTGGCGTATTGCGTTTTTGTACAAGCAACTGCAAGTTCTCACTACGGGCTACAAGCGACCATAAGCCCACCACAAGCCGTGTCTCTGCGGGTGGGCCTTTCCGTGTGGCTGCTCCTTTTTGCGCATCTTTAATTTACAACGATTTCCACTGACCGCGCTCGTCTGCGGTTGTGAATTCTGTTGAAGTGTGTATCGAACAATTTCTGAGCTTGCTTCTGGAAGTTCAACCGGTCCTTGTTTTGACAAAAAGTGGATTGCTCTGTACGCTCAGGTACCGTCTTCGCACGCGGCCACCTAATGACCGTGGACAATCTCCTAAGCCATGTTGAAAGAACGATGTGTTTACTTTGTACGATAGCTACTTGGTTACCCAGTTCATGCGGAATACACCAACATTGTTAATTTCCTCTCCAATCAGTCCAAGTTCTGAAGTAACACGCAATTAACACTCATTTTTACTTTGTAAACCCAACACATTTTCTAGATCCTCTCTTCCTCGTCTAACGAAGCTATATGGTGGCTTCATGCTTAGTCTAACTTCTGATCAATTCTGTTTAGCTGCGTACACCTGAAAACTTATAGCGCCCCGCCGACCAAAAGCTTAAAACAAATGGTCAAACCTGTCTTGTTTGCACCAAAGCAAATATAACCTCGTCACCTCGACAAACGCAAATGTGTACACAGAGAATATTTAGAAGTCTTTAAACTTGTTTTGCTTGTTTAAAAACGCACTCATCAACTATTGACATGGGCGTCAGCGGCTGCGCCAAGACTGGTCAAGCTAGTTTTGTGATAACGCGCAGCTTTTCCCGTCAGAGTTTCCAGATTAAAGGGGCGTTATACGTATTTATTGTAAGGTACGACTAAAAACTGCGCGAAAAACGAGTCACTGTCAAAGAGTGACGTTTCTCACTAGATAGCTAACACTCATTGCTTTCCAAAGAGAAAGACTTAAGCTTTTCCAAACACAGCTTCAAAGATTCTTGGTTCTACAATTTCAAAACAGGAGGAACCTTTTTCTTGCGGTAATTGGTGTATGTGATGTAAGAAGCAAGGATGAACGCCTATGAGTAGACTTTGGGATTTTCCTTGTCAACAGTGCGAAATTTCATGGACAGAATTTTCTCCCTAGCCCGTCACGCGATGCCTGGCAATACGCAAGCAATAACATGCTGCTCTCTGCACCAGGTCATGTTCTTATTTCTCCTTGAAAAATTCCTGAACGCGCGGTCGCAACTTTCAGTCTTGTTTAGTGCATCTAGAAATTGTAACAAAGATGCAAGAAACTCAAACCACCTGCGAATACCCAGCTTAGCTAAGTTTCAGCCCCGTTAGTATACCTGAGGCTATGCCTACTTTGATGCATGAGTGTTGCATAAAAGAACTGGGAGGAGTTGAGGAAAAGAACAAATGCGGTTTGTAGAACCGCGAAAAAAGAACAACGTTGCACGATATACCTGATTTCAATTCTAGAAAAATTACATTTTCAGCAGTAGATTTCACTGTACCAACGCCAGCAAGATAAAACCAACTATTTTCACCATGTGTTTCTCAATGTGAACATTACAAAACTCGGTTGTTGTAGTTCCTGTAAAGCATTTTGCGGATTGTAGCCACGTGAACGTAGGCGCAAGCACTGTAGCAAAGCTTTTGAAAAAATATTGTGAGCTGTTAAAATTTTTCAAGAGTGTGCACATGAAGAAGAAAAGTTTCAGCAGGTTTTGGGATATATTTTCCATAATATAGTAAGGGGTTAGCTCACTTGTGTACATTAAATCTGTTGATACAATTGCAGTTATAGAGACTGTGCGGTTTGATCCTTAGATCGCATACAAGTTTTATGTTTTGAAAGTATTTTTTTCCCTTGCTGAATAAATTGCGTCAAAGGCAGATTGCATGTTTCGCTAACACGTAGGCACAAATTTTGTGAATGAGTGTATACACCACAGGATGTCTCAAAGTTGATCACTGTGAAAACCGTTTGCACAAACACATTAAATCCGCCCTTGCTAAGTGGTGAATATTGAAGTAATGAGAAATTAATGCAAACGCGGACCCAAGCAGCGCCAACTCTGTGCAAAACCAATTCTCAGACCAAATTTAAGAGTGAATACCCATTGAAAACCAAACAAGTCATGACAGCGAGATTTCGTTGATGTTTACACAGACGCTGGGCGACGACGGGCGCCGTGCGAAAGAGGTCTCGTAATGGGAAACGCTTGTAGTCCGTTAAATAAGTGCAGTTGATTTAAGTCTTAAAAGGCATTTTTTCATAGATGCGTTTGGCGCCGTTGTCAATTCAACGCTGCTCAGTTCGTATTAAAAAGGGAGAATAACATCGGGAACGTTAGTCAAGGGTGCGTTTTTGTTGACGAGCAGTGTGCGATTTTAAGCCGCAAATTTTACTCCCTGTTCAGGAGCTGCGCATGCGCACCATGCTTGTTTGGACGTTCGTGTGGCTTGCTCCGCAATACTGCAACGGAATTCTGAAAAACGTAGTTGCCGCAGACAGACTTTTACAAGTTGATTTTGTTATTAAAAACGATTTGCGGAGCAAATTTCATTGAACAATTTAAGCACCACATTCTGAGAGTGTTGTTAATAATGATTCAATAATTCAAACGGCTACTAGTATAAATACTCTTGTTTTTCAATTAATAGATTTGCCATTGCGATCCACTAGTTCTGAATAAAGGTCCAATCGTTCGAAACTTATCACTGCATAGCCGGGCGGATTTATTGAACTATCGCATTGTGGAGCATACTTTATGGTGTGAGGCGCATCCGCATTTGAAGTGCGTGGCGTAAGGAAAGAAAACATGAGTTTTAAAGAAGCGCGCGGGCATGCCCAGGTGACACACACTTCACTACCTGGTGTTTGTCGTAATCCTTGAGCGGTTGCAAAGCTGGAAGCACGTTACTTTTCTTCTCCCTTCTATGCCGGTCACTTTTCTTGAAGTTTCCGTGACTTGAAAGAAGAACAACATCAGTAACTTTTGCACTTCACAAAGTACCAGAAACGACTGCACTACAGAAATTATGTTTCCTACATGAAATCAGTATCAGTCGCATTCGTTCTGAGATGCAGAGCTGTGAAAAAATGTCTTCAATACCAAAACGATCAATTGTATGTAACTTGTGAATTACTTGCGGCTTCAACAACGCCTCAAAAATTAATCACATAAAATGTCAAGGTTCTATTACAGTAACAGTCAGAGAAGTCAGAAACAAGGCAAAGTATTCATCAATATCAAGGCCGCCTTCACAACCATGTTCGATTTTTGCAAATCGTTGCTCGACAAACATCCAAGTACTTTGCATATCTACCGTGCTTTGCTCAACAGCATTTGCTAACAGCATCTGTCATGGTATTTTAGACACGTTATAGCGACATAGACGATTGCGCACATAAGCCACGATTTGGTTCAACTGTCTGTAATAGGTTAAGGAAAGCACCGTCACGCAAAACGTGCGTTTATTTCATGAAGCAGAGTTCTTCGCTGGTTGCAGATAGTTTTATCACCTCTCTCTTTTCGTTGACTGCAGTCACTATATGTAGATACATACATGGCAGTCGGAAATGGGGAAGAGTGGAGTCCGGGCGCCCCTAGAATTTAAAATTTTGTACTTCCCTATTAAAGTTAGAGCAGGAAAATGTTTTTTGTCTTAGTTTCGAATTGGTAAAATGTAATTTCACCACTGTTGACCCCCCCTGGAAAAAGTCTTTTAGGCCACCTCCTGGAAAAAAATCCTTCCGGCACCCATGTACATAGGTGTAGGAGAAGGCAAATGTTTGGGGGTGCGAGGGATTTTTGCCCGAAAAAATTTTAGGTAACTTATTGTGCGAATATTTTCTCATGAACACCGTTTTTGGGATGACCTCCAAAAAAGGTTCTGTACATATTGGGCGCCATTTTATTCAAATAAAAGCACGTTGGTTTGCCTGTATTTTCAGGGTCTTTGCCCAGATTTTCAGGGATTTTGCGAAAGTTTCAAAGGTTTTCACAGGTTTTGTCCAGATTTCTGCGGATTTTGCCCGGATTTTCACAAAATAAAACTTTTGGGGGTGCGCCTGCACCCTCTTCACCCCCACCTCCTACACCACTGCCCATGCACACATACATATGCGTGTTTTAAACAAATATCCAAAAAGTATTTACATAACAATTGCATACGCTATAACGGCAGTTGCACCTTGGTTTTGAAATATACCAAAACTTAACTTACTTTTTATCCATGTTTTTGAATGAAAGAGGATTCATGGTACTTTCATCTCATATTTCCATTTGATAAATTAAAATTACGTCACAGTGACGTTAGCTGACATCTTATCGGATTTCAGTCGTAACTACTTGACGAACTTTTTCTGAAAAACATGTTTGGAAGAACAACAAACAATAAAATATTATCTTTTACATTGGTTTTCAGTAAAATGAAAAAATCAAAGGCTTGACGACTTACGACTGTTAAAGCCTTTTTGTCATCCTGATGACATTGAAATCATGTCAGTCCAACACATAAAGCAAAAATTTAACAACCTTTCAAAATCGTCTGCATTTTTCTTGAAAGTAATTCCTGCGAAATTGCTTTTTCATGGTGAAAAGATTGTATCGTCATTTGTGTTTCTCAGCTTCTCAGATATCATTTGTGCATATTTGTTTTTCATTGGTAGGTTAGGCATAGTTCTACAACATCAACTTCCAAAAGGTTATTCCCACCAAATACTTGAAATGCATTTAGGTTTGATGGTTATTTTATGTTTACGACGGTTTACAAGCTTTTATTTCATCGTTTAGATTTAAAATCGGTGTGAAAGTTTCATTCCACTCTTTCAGTTGTATGAAGAATAATGCGCATTCCATGTGTGCTTTTTAAAGTTATTCCAAAGATGCAATACTTTTCATACTTTATTCTTTTATTTAGCCACTGCAGGTGTTATTTACCCACCACTTCTAAGAAAAATGTTTTCTACCATTCAACTTTCAAAACATAATAACTGTGCTGAGTTGCCAAATGCTGTTGATTTTTTTGCACAGCTTAAACTACAGCTGCCGATTGAACGGAGTCGTTTCCCATCAGGAACTTCATTCTCAGGAATAGTCTCTGATGCGTACGGTTGTGGACGATGACATTAAACGTATTTTTAGGAAAAAGAAGCAGCAGTTTTTTCCAAGATTTTATGAAACTTTTCAGTAATTCGTAAAAGTTATTGCAGCTTTTGTTCCTCACCACAACGAAGTGATATTTAACAGCAAATAAAAGTAAAACTTTATTTCTGTAAAACAGTTCTTGTAAGGTTGTTCAAATTTACACCTGAAATATGATTAGTTTGTTTACCCAACATTCCTGAAAACACCCAGGCGAAAGTAAACCAACACGGATTGTGAAATCAACTTCAAGTCTTCAAGAGAACTTCCCACCTTTTTCAATTAAATTCGAAAAATATCTTTTAACAAGGTGGTTAAAACTTGTGGACTCTGTAACAATCACCATCACGTGTTTCTAAAATCAATATTGTGAAGTCCTAGTCACGTATAACTTTTCAAAGGAAGACAAATATCTGTTCACCAACAACACCGCGTTAGTATGATTTTGTCATTCATTACAATCATAAGTCGTTGAGGAAGTCTTTCAACAATCTACAACAAACACCTGACATCTTATAAATATTTTGAGGCTCATAAACTAAAAGTTAGTTTTTCCATGATGAGTCAGTGTTAAGGGCACATATGGGCCACTTAAGTCAGGTATTTCGTTGATTCATGAACTTTACAAAATATTTCAAACATCAGTTGTTTTCCAAAAAAAGTAAGTTTCTTCACATGGAACATATGAAGAATTAGACGGCTCGTTCGGTTTTCTTTGAATGGAATCTAAAATGCGTCTTGAAAAATGCACACACGTTGAAAAGTTCACAGCAACCAGCTCGCAGAGTTTCTTGCAAACCATATTCCGTTAACATCTTTACAAAGTATCACGAATGGGCAGAGCATGCAACCGGATCTTGCGTCCCGCTGTGCCTACAAGTAATACAAAACAAAGTGGCACAGTAGTGATCTCTTTTGCGTTTCTAGGCTAATTTGGAAGTCCACAAAGATAAGCTGCAAACTGCTAGCACGCTCAAAGCACAGCTTGACGCCAGCTAACTGCCTAGCAAGTACTTGCTCGTCGTTGGTCAAATCAAGCCAGCTGACCAGACGAGTCGCAAAGTAGGTTATACCATGTAAGCCTGAAACTTGCCCCTTCCCTCAACTTACAACCTCTGTCGAATGTTAGGTTAAAAGGCGGCATCGCAACAATACATCAGGCCCACCCAGGTTTTGCCCCGCTTTAAATGGTTAATGGAATCTCGGAAAGGATATAAACTATAATGTTTCTCAGCTTCTTCCTTTTGAAAATCGTTATCCAATCAGCCTGTAACACGATATTAGCGGCAAACAAAAAGTCGTGTTAAGCGGCGGCTCGTGTCTTGCCACGAGCTTTTGTGGCATCCTTCAACGACCTGTCGACCAACTGATGGTTTATTTGCGCACGACTGATCATGACAAGATGTTGGCTGCTTCTCAATTTCCTGGTCACCTTCAGAAGTGGGTTTTAAACAGGAAGGCAAGGCGTGCTAACCACAGCGATGAATGTAACATTGTGCAAAGGCTGAGGTTCAGCAACAAGAACATTCACGTAAACCTCTTGTACAAGACACTATCGCGTTCCTATGCGAAACAAAATTTTGGCAAACAGATCTTAATAACTCTGCTTACTTCAGAAAATAAAATTCGCATAGCAGAAAAAAGTAAAGTTATGGTATTGCCGGAAGAAATTAACCTCAAGTCACAATCTCAATATGATATTTTCAAAGAGTAGCAAAAATAAAAATGAATATTGCTCTTTGGCAAAAAATGCTTGCGATATCCTTGTCTGGTACTGTTTTGTTGCGTGCAAGAAAAAACTGAAAATAAAAAGTTGTGACGTTACATTTACTTTATATAATCGGTCATCGAAATTTTAAGTTACTAGTTCAGCAGTTGATTTTCACATTTTAAATTGGTGTTTAGGTTAAGAGTGCTTTTGCAACCACATAAACGTTTAGTCAGTTCGATACTTTGCTAATACCATGCCAATTCATTTAGCTGTATATATTACCAATAAAATCATTTTAATGCTCATATTTGTTTCGCAAACGTGGTTGGGGCGAAAGCATTTTTTTTCAAAACCAGCACGTTTTTTGCAGAGCATTTTATGATTTACTTGAAACTCCTGAAAGGATGTATTCTCCCTTAAATCATTCCCAGAAGTCTGATCATGGACTGGTTTCAGCTCCCCAGGGCTTGGAAAGAAGTTGACTACAACTAAAATGCCTTCACGTCTTCTTAAATCCCATTGCTCTGTGATGCCTCTTGTGTCGAAGGAGCAAGAAAAATAACGTATGCAGTGATGGATCCAGAAAATTGAAGGTTGTAGGCGAAGTTATAAAGGCGCCCTTTTAACAAACGTATTCTCATCTTGATTTTTCTTTTTCATGCTTCCTCCTAAAATATATCTCTTCATGATACCTCCATTTTCACATCGGTTTCGATTGACTTCTTTCTTCTTCGTTTTTGTTCCCACTCGGATATTTTCTGTTTAAAGTGAGGCATAACTGCAAAACGTTTACATCGGCAGTACTGTTTGGGAATCTATTGTAGAACTTTGCATTGAAAAAAGTAATTCGTTGGCGATGATGTTCCAACCGTAGTGAATTTGAAGCACTGCTATGAAGCAAAATTAACAAGAAAACCTACATGTAAAGTTTAATCGACATTTTCAGAAAGGAGGGCCAACGCAATTTCAAAAAAAGGGCAAGTGCCTCATTTTCCTCGCCCTAAATCCACCACTGATTTATGGCGCGCGTTGTATAACAAAGCAAGGAATTTCCCACGATTGCTTTTGCCAATGATGAAGTGGATATTTTGTTTCTATTTTTTCGTAACATAACATTGCTTGCAGTTGTTTCTCGGAAAATCAACCGTCTTCTTAACCGCCTCTGCACCGTCGGATATTTCCGCTCCTACTTGTACAGATGGGTATGGCCTCCTCTGCGGCCTGTGAGTGTGGTGTAGAACAAAC
>JGI24022J15233_10004835_pt1 | contig 14045 bp, 6 predicted proteins | sample Ectturendosymbi2_FD_15233 | JGI IMG/M metagenome (IMG submission 15233) | reverse complement strand
CCCCATAGTGAGTCGACGCCCGGAGAATTGCGCACCCCCTTGTCCGCCTCGTTATGCCCCTGGTTAGGGGACCACAGGTCTAACAGGCAGTTCGCAGGGCGGAGAATGTTACAGCCGAGGATAATATGATTGGCCGACTGCTCCTCAGCGCCACAGATGCATTTGGTTGTATCTAGCATGCTTTGCGATGATTCGGGCTTACGTGTGTCAGTCTATATTCAAGTAATTAGTCTCCGCGAAAGGTGTCACAGTCGAATCAATCAGTAATTTTTTAATAGGAAATCGATTTCACGTAACTATACGCATCCTCATTCCTGAATTCTGCAAGATGTTGCTTGTGGGAGGAATGCTGTAGGACTGAAGCACAAATAACCGTCTCTAGACTGATATGAATGAATCAAATCACAAGCTGCGACAGGCTATTGCTGGAAAATAGGCCGTTTTCATAAATTTGTTCATACTAAAGTTGGAAAATTATCTGACGCCAACTACGGAGCAACGTAAACACGAGCAACGCAGCGGTGACTAAATGATAACGGGCAGTTTCATGCACTAGCTGCTAGCAGAAAAGCAGTTTTAAGGCGTAAGGTTTGCTTACTATTAGACTACTTCAGGAAGGGCCTTTAAATGGTAAATGTTTCTCTAAATGGTAAAAGAGGATCATAAAGTTGGGAAAAACGGAATGGCAAACAAATATGAAATAAACATTGCAAATTGACAGAAAAAGGGTGACAGGAATTATTTCACACAAGGGAGGATCGTGCTTTGGATGTTCATTTGTGCGTTTGTGTTGTTTAGCCATTTATCTTCGCAGGTATCCAGAGAGTGAAAACTGGGTTGTTCAACAAAAGCAACAGTGTAAGAGTCATAAATAGGTGGAGTTAAAAAACGCCATGAAGCACTTTTAGTACCACGATAGGCCATTTGATCGCTGTCATCCCTCGTATCTGGTTTGTTCCAAATACCTCGGTGCGCTGACCATTTCTACGAAAATTTGTTTGATGTTTGCATATCACACAAATCGCTACGCAAATATCATAGTTTGCACACGTTACGTTTTGTTTCAATGGGAAAGTTTCTTTTTAATTTTTTCGTGGATATGTGAAACAGTTGAGACCGTGGATTTGTTGTGTTGTCCATGGCAATGACAAAGTGCACAGCGCTTGCAAGTCTCTGGCAAACCTTCGCTTTGTTATTGTGTCTTATTGAAAGCAAGGTTCTTGTAATTGGTTACTTTTTTGTCCATTTGCCGTAGGTATTTTACAGGTAAGTAATCATTGCCTTCGTATTTAAGTCTTTTTCTTTGGTACGTAGCCGAAACTTTTGGGTCACCTCTCTTGTCACATTTTGGCGGGCGTATGGTCTTTCTTCCCATTTTGATGTCGCTGGGAAGTTCGAGCGGGTCGCTTTTTCGGTTTAATTTAGGCTGTTTAGGTATTCTTCTTTACTTTGGTTGAGTCGCCTCAATCTTATTGCTTCTCCAAATAGGTGACAACATTGATAAGGCAAATTTTGTTCAGTTCATCACTGTGTTTGCGGACCCTGGTGTTGATGGAATGCTTCTCCAGGGAACATTCAAGCGCTTCAGTCACAGTGTCTCTGCACAAACTTGGATAAAGTGCTTTCACATCTGCCGCCCCAATGTATACCGGGGGTCTTTGCTTTCAGTTCCTAGGTTTTTAGTCTGGCGGTCTTTCCATTTGAGAAGATCTGCACTGTATTGACGAATATCTTGACATAACTCGTCTCAGGGGCTGTTGTTACAAACGTTTCCGCTAATAGGTTTCAGAATAAAATTTAAAAATGCAGTAATGGGTGAGGGTGCCGATGTTCTCAGCAGATTGCAACAGGTGTACCGGCATGTCTTTGACATCAAAGTTCAACAAACTCTCCAGGGTTAACTTGTGCGTCTTGAAAAGTGGGTAACCATAATCCAGTCTATTGCATCGAAACAAATTTTGCTGGTGCACCCAGGGGCGGATCCAGCCAGTACGTTTAGGGGGGGCGATTTCAGTAATATTGGTGGCCAAGTCTCAAAACAGCGAGATGAAGCATGCTTCACAAAACTGTTGCGACAAAACAATAGACGACAAAATTACCTTATACCGCGAATTTTGTTTTTTGAATTGTACAAAATTATGGTGTATAGGGTTACTTTTGTAGGTTTCAGAGGGGGCGATTACCCCTCTCCCCATGATGCACCTGGATGCACGATTCGCCCCTGGATGCACCGATGACGTGGGGTACGACTTGTCCTTTCATTTCAATCCAGCTGTGTGTAGCAGCAGATGATCACTCAACGCACCTGTAGTATAGTGTTCAATAACAAGATCGTCACAAAGTTTTCTGATTTTGTTGTGGTAAGCGTCGCATGTATCTAACGACACATCCATTTTTTCAAACTGATGCAGTTCTTTGATCAGTATAGCGGTACGACAAACAATTTTCTCGTACTTCCTATCTTATCTGTCTTGCAAATCAAAAATTTCCTCTTTTCGTTTGTTCAATTTGCTTACCATAAAACAGTCTTTGTTTTTTCGGTAAATACGAGGTAGTTCTTGGCTCGCTATGCGTCCAACGCCAAAGGTTTCAGGTTCTTTAATTTTGTAAAATCCATGTCCGCGGAGGCCAGAGCTTCTCAACCCCTGGGCCGCTGTTTGATTTTGGTGGATGGTCGCAATATCACTATTCATTTGCGCAGAAATGTCATTCAATCATTGATACGGAGTGCTCCATTGCATAACTTTGTTTTTAAAGCGAGATATCTTGTAGCTCCCAACTGCTAATATCACAATCTTTCCGCGTGTTATTCTTGGCCGGCAATGTAGTAGCAAGATATAGCAGTTCTAGCACTAGTGATCCCTGTTTTCGACTTTTTAAATAAAATTTGGACCTCAAATTTGAAAATTGATTTGGTAATGCAGGTCGGCGAAGGTATGTATTTGTTTTGGGCATAATATTTGGGTCGTTGCAATGAAACAGGGGTGGCCAAACTGCGCCTCTTCGAACCTTTGCCTGCGGCTCTTTGAGCTTTCCGAAAATTTAAATATTTGTTTTATATTTTTATTTCTATTGCAAAAAGTGCAGAAATATTGTGAAATGGTTCTGTTGTAGCTAGCGTACCATACAGTATTACTTTTGAAAGTCGTTCCAAAAAGAATTATGATATCACACAAGGTAGATTGCGAAAATTCGTGTTTTTAGATTTGTATGTTGCGGCTCTTTGTAACTTGGGTTTTACGATATGCAGCTCATACATAGAGCAGGTTTGGCCACCCCTGCAATTAAAGGTTGAGAAGCATTGACGTGGTCGGTCGTTGCGTCATACATTAAGTCGTTATCAGGTCTAGAGTGTTTGGTGATTTTCAGTTATTTGGTAGCACATAGACCACAATCTACATCGTTTTTTTTTCTCCAAATAGTGTACCTCATTCTGCTTGTTTGACGTGCTGGTGAGCGCTAAGTCATTCTGTGTTTTCTGCAAACCCAATTCTTGCCCCCTTTTTTGTCAGTTTACGACATTCATATATTTTTTGCCGATCAGCTTTGCCCAATTGCATGATCCCCTTTGTTACCACAGATCTGGTTTTTATTTACAGAGCGTTGTTCCTCACTTTCAAACCTTTTCCATTTGAAGGCCCTACCTCAGAGGCCTCAAACGCGGGCATGTTGTGCGGCCCATGATTGTTTTTGGGAATTTTCAAATAATTGATATATGTTATTTGTTTCATTCACCGGTGTTTAAAAGTGCTCGGCCAGCGAGTGAACAAGCCCCTTTTAAGCNGACGTAGAGATGGCTAGAAATGATTTTCCTATGCAGGGACGTAACGAGGGGGTCAAGGGGGCGCGATTCTCCGGGTGCCGAATCATTATGGGGGCGCCAAATCACTGTGGAGGGCGCCGAAACGTCTCAACAATGTCGCAAGTGCTTTCTTCAACAGCATATTTGCTTCCGAAAGACCTTAGGTTCGAACATGGGGGCGCCAAACTTGTTTCTTGTTCTGGGCGCCATCTAACCTCGCTACGCCCCTGTGCCATAAATCACGATACCTTTTGCAGGAAAAAAGATGTAAAGTTGTTTCTAGCAAGCTTCAGGTACGGCCATTGCTGCGTCAGCGTCACAATGCGGCCCTCGGGTTACTTTAAGTGCTTATTTGGCCCTCAGAGCAATTTGAGTTTGATCCCCCTGCCCTACCTATTGTAGAGTAATGAACCTTATACCTCATGACCAACCTCCTGCTAGTGAATGCCACTGCCCGTTGCGGTTTATTCACCACCGCGTTGCTCGTTGTGTTTACGTTGTTGCGTAGTTGGCGTCAGATAGTTTTCAAGATTTGATATAAGCAGGTTTATGAAAACAGCCAGCTTGTGATTTCATTTATTTTGATCCAGAGTTTGCTTTTGTCCTTTATTACTTCAGAATTTCACCCGTAAGCTTGCGCTTACAGATTTCAGTAATGAGGATGCGTATAGTTACGTGAAATCGATTTCCTATTAAAAATCTACTGATTGATTCTATTGCGTCACCTTCTGCGGAAACTAATTACTTGAAGGAAGTGCGTACTAATTTTCTCAAGAGACGATTAATGGAAAGAACCCTGGCTGTTCTCACACCATTGCGTAATTACTCGTGATTCACTGGCATTCGAAGGCCACGACTGCTGAGTGGAAAGCAGATTCTGCGCAAGCTTGCCACTCCAGCTCCCAAGAAAGACTCGTAGTCGCGTGGTTGCTTCGTTATTGTCCGGAGTCTAATGTTACACCAGGCACAAAAGATACAGTAGGGACTGCACTTGGTCCATCTCTGCTCCCAGCAAAGCAACTGAGGAGTCTGTTATTCCAACTTGTATAGAAAAGTTTATGGAAACAGGAGCTTAGGTGAAGACTATTTTGGGAACCTTGGCACACGAGGCGTTGCGTGCAACTGATTGATATGTCAATGATATTTTAGTGTCGTAGTTACCGTTTTGCCTGAAAATAAATTATGTTGACAAACCCTGAGCTTTTCAAAAATGCTGAAGACATTGCATCTTACTTTTAGAGCAAGTAGCATTAGTCAGGCTTGGTTTAACTTGACATTACTGTAAGTAGGTTCGCCAAATGTTTGTAACACNAAATGTGTCTACTCTATCTCCAATCACTCACTTAACCCGAANTTACTCCTAATTTGAGATAGAGTTTTGATGGCGCTGTGTNTCAACGGCGGTCTAGTAGTGCCATGGCTGGTTTCACAAGGCCTTTCGTCATGACGCGCTNGTGTCTTCAAGACTGTTGCCTTGAGATATAGTCCCCGCAGCTTCCTGGACACCGTGCGCTAGGCAATAAGGCTACAATTTACAAGGTATTGGTATGACCCGGCCGAGAGTCGAAGTCCAGACCTGCCAGCACTGAAGCGGACGCACTTACTACCAAACGACGGGCTGGTGCACGTCACTCACTGACTCCAACAGACTGCAAGAACGCAAAACAAGAATCGGAAACCAATTTGACCTTCAACAGTTCAGAATATTTTTATACATTAAGAGTTGAAATGCGTCATTTTGACCCATTCTTTTTTATATCAATGTACATTATGTACAACATCCATTGTTGTTTTCATTGTCAAAATTGTTTATTTCCAACACCGAAAAGGAAAAAAGATTGACTGAAACACACTTGAAGATGAACTAAAACACACTTTTGCTCTGTAGAAAAATCTACACATTTTACAAAAAAATGAAACAAAAACATAAATAAGTTCTTTCTTCTGCTGTTTGCTTTTACACTCTCTCTTTATACCACAGTAACTTTGCTGGTTAGAGGCACTTGTTACTCCTTGCAGATTGGTTTTGCACATTTTGACAGCAATACGATTAGGTTTTTCTATCTAAAATTTTAATTACATTCAGAGTTCAAATGAGTCAAAATGACCTTACCAGTATATACAGTGAATCCCATCTCACTGGAGAATGACTGCTTGAACAAGCTTCGCCAACTTACCACATAGGTATCCTTCTAGGAAAGGCAGATATGCGAAAAATTAGACAATTTCAACTAACAGAAAAAATTACAAAAAAAAATAAATCCTCATGGGTCAAAGTGACCCATTTCGACTTGTTAGAGGTGAAGCACCATGTGCTTAAGGCCGGAACCTCATTGCGCGGACCGCGCGAGATAATTTGAAATTAGGAGAAAACTGGCGTATCACTTACACATCGGTCAATTTGATATATTATCGACGTTTTTCGTCATGATTATGTTTGTAAGAATTCAGTATTCAATAAACCTATATCATTCTTAGTGATGTTTGTTCGACGTTGGATTGTAGGTTTTGCTTGCTTTCAGTAAGAGGCTGAATCTTTTCTCAAAGACTTACAAAATCATGTCCAGACAGTTTCACTCAACACAGGGTCACTCCACAGAGAGTTTTCGCTGATCTGAACAGGCAGATCACTGAGGCTTGAAACTGAGTCACTATCAGTTCGCAACTGTGACCATAATCGAATAAATTTCTGAAATTTATTGAACAATTGAAGGTACATGTCTTATAGTGTAGTGTTTAAACAATAGTCCGTTCATGCTTTGTTTACTGGGGCCAATTCGATTTGCAGTTAAAAAAGTTATTGGAAAAATAATAAAACAGATCAACGTCGGCTTTAGCAAAAGAGGATGTGCTTTGAATCGTATTTGAAAGGCTGGTGCTATAGAATGATTTTGTTTGCAGTTAAACTCGTCAATATGCTCGCCGGCGTTCGTTGTGAATAGTAAGCGCACATGCTCACAGAACTAACGCGTTTATCACTTATTTACGAGAAACAAACTCTCCAGTTTTGTTTTGCTCGTCTCGAATTCCAACGTAAAATTAACGTGACACGCTAATCGTTAAATAGTGTTAGGTATATTGCAGCGTTCCTGAAAGTGCAGAGTTTCTAGTTTTGCTCTTCATTTACGAAACTGCACTGAAACGTGTGTTAAAGACGACTGCATTAGAAATACTTTAGTCACGTTTCTCTGCAGTAAGCTGACGAATATGACGTGGTTATGAAACTTATGAATAATGCATTTGTGCGCGACAAATGTATCAAGACCAGCCTGGTTGCCTAATGTGGAGCTAGACAAGGGTACTGAAGTTCGATGGCGATTATCGATTTGCACCGATGTCGTGCAGTGATAAGTCTTCCACGCCACGCCTTTCGTCCCAAAAAAGTCTCATACTCTCCAATACTTTCACTGTTAATAAGCCGGTGCGAGGAGACCCTTACGCTTACGTTGCGAGGCACTTTATTAGCGTTCTAGATCTATCATGGCGCGCGACGTTGCTGTACAAGATGCTCCTTTGGGGGTAAACTGCCATTGATTCAACGGTCGAAGTTAAACAAGGTATGGATGTCTTGTTTCAGCCTGGTGAAATCTTGGCGACTGTTTGTAAGTTGAGGTGTTGAACAACATAATGTACTCATTTTTATGCGCGCTAATTTGTCTGTAGATTTGGCGGTTTCATTTCGCCCTACGAATGAGGCTAGATGCCATTGAATCGTCATAAACTTCAGCGATCTTTCGTTGTTTTTGTTTAAAAATTCCTTTGAAATGTTGTTCAACTTGTGGCGCCAATGAAATATAATGATGTGCAAACCTACGACAAAGCGTGAATCGGATTTTTTGTTGCTACGTTTTAAGAAATTTTTCGCACAGCAGAGAACGCTTCGTGCCCAATGCACGATGCAAGTTTATTTCAACAAGGCTGGGTGCTAATTCATGCTTTTTATTCTGCTTTAGGCTACCTTCGGTATTGACATTTACAAGCCTACGAAACGTATGAAATATGGCTTGTGTTTGTTTTTTTCAGAAACTGTTAAGTGCACCTTTAGTTGTCGTACATGCAAAATTTTTCATCTACCCGACGTGGAAGCAACAAGATCTTTGGATTTTTATGCAAAAATCAAAAAGTACTTTAGATCTTTCAAACTACCTGTATATGCTGCACTGCAAAAGTTACCACGAGCAGTCNATAGGTTTCTTGACTCGAGGGGAGAGTAAGTGCTTTTGTTGGTTGACTNGAAACATCGTCCAGATCGCGTTATTTCAAACTGCTGTGACAACACTGCTCAAAAAGTTGGTGCCAGTTGCTTTGCTAAGGAGGNCAAGTTGACTTAGGAAAAATTGAGACGCGTCGGTGAAGAGAGTGACAGAGTATTGCTGGCGAAGTGGTGCAAGCTCGTGACAATGGCTTCAGACATGTGCAGTAACTCTTATATTGTTCAAACTGTTTTAACAGTGATGTGTTCTGATTGTTTGATTTACGCGTGTGTACGTTTTGAGACTCGTTTTGTTTTACTTGCATCCTGAAGTAAGATTATGGTGAGAAACGAACGAGGTCGTTGGATTGCTTTGTCGTTTCTTCGGCCTTTTTGAAAGCTCACCTGAGGCCGCGTGCCAAACCCTTTTGTTTCTACATGATTAGCATTGATTTCGCAGCAGCACTGAAAATTTGTGACGCTGCCTCCACAGTTCTTTTTCATACAGGGACATGAAACAGGCAGCGTGCCTTCGGTTGGAATGTCAACTGATTCGTGAAATCTCGATCGTTTTTAACTTTCACTTTGTTTTTTTTTTGTCTTACAACCTACAACCTATGAAGGTGAAACATAGTTTTTGCTTTATAGTGACGAGGGGTTTTACTAGTAGCGTTGTATTTTAGACATAGAGTACAATTTAAGTTGAGCTACAAGCATTACAAGCTCGAACTTCATAGTTTTGATGACAAAACAGACAGGATGAAAAGTCGTAGAAAGTACATGGAAAGCCACATTCAGGTATGTAAGAGGCTCACGCCGCAAAGGCATATGTTACTGAAAGGGCACAAACTCCTGCAGTAAAACGGCTGCCGACTTGTCTAACGTAATAGTCACTACTTGGCTGTGATGACTGCTTCTTATGCGTTCGTCTTATTGAGTCATTGGATCTGATTTTGTTGCTATCTTCGCAATTTCAAATGCTATCCAGATGACCTATGTCCAACAGAAAGCGCCTCGATGTTTCGTGCTAGCATGAGAAAAGTAGCTACAGCAGCGTGCGTATTTGCAGCAATATCACTATGCCTTCGAAGTTCGTCGTTAAAGTTCAAACGATGCAAAATCTCCTAGGCCCTGCAGGTCCACATTTGTTAACAATATTTTTGTGCATTTGGGCCTGTTGAAGCTAAGAGGTTGTGATGTTGTGAAGGATCTGCCGAAGCTTCTCGTAGGTATCGGCTCAATCACTCAAGTCAAATGAGATGCAAAAAAGAGAAATGAAATATAGAGAGTAGGTTAGACAGTGGTTGGACGAAAGAGGCATGGAACGGGCATCACTATTCCATTCTCTTAAATATTTTTCCGTTTATGCAAATGCGTTATCTGCCTCAGTTGTCGCTGTTAGGTGGCGGCTTTCCAATAAAAGACCATCCTTTCGTCGGTCAGTGTGTAGCAATCTCGTGTGAACGAGTAAATCGCCAACAGATTTGCTACATGGGACCACTATCATACGTAAAAGTGTTCAACAATCACATTGACCTAAATGCACTGCAATTGTATTGGGAATCCAAGCGTTTTACTGAGTTTATGTAGACGCACCGCAGACGTTGTTCTGTATCAACGGCGTTCATTTCGATATGCAACTTACAGAGTCCTTTCGCGCTAGCCGCACTGCCATGCATTATTGATGACCCACAAAAACTGGAAAACAAGACTCTAGCTTGGTCTTGTGTTGATCTCCACGCGGATGAGAATTTAAGCAAGCAGGCAACAAGAGACTACCTGCTAGACCTGCTTGTTCTGCGCAGGCTGGTGTTGTGCTTTTACGTTCACTTCATTCGTTTTCTCGTAAGATACTGCAAAGTTCGTGTGCGGTTTCAGTTAGTTGCAGCGAGTTGATGGAATACAAATGATGACGGTGATAAGACAATCTTCTCAGATCATCAGAAAGTCCGAACCAAGAGAATTTTTCTGTTCGTAAAAACGTAGGCCACTGCGAGTTGGACAAGAAGCAAAGTATGAAAAAATCTGCCTGCCAAGGTTAAAAATTACATCAGGACAAAACAGTATCGCAGATGTCTTACAGCAGCCTTATAGCGCTTTTGTGTTATGCAGTGCACCTTTGCATTTGCTTCTGAAACACTGACCCTTTGTCATCTGCAGATCGTTTTTCCGCTTTTCCCCCGTAGATTATGGCGTTTATATCGCCTCTGCTTATTCTGGAAATTTCTTCAATATAAATTACACTTCCTTACTGGTGTTAATGACACCCCACACCGCGTCAGAAAAAGGCTCATATTTGCGACGATGTTTTTCATGTTCCAGTTTCTATACATTGGAAGCACCAAGAAAACCAACTACAGTTCAGTTTTTTCTACGCATTGCAAACGTTGTTTGCGGTGTCGAAGTTAAAATTTTTTCCAGTGGTTCCCGTTTGTTTCTGGCTTGCTGCTCCGCTGCTGTGGAATTGTATGCTTGCGGCACCTTTGTCAATCCACGTACCCCTGACTAAAATCTGAGACAATCTGGTTGGAAATCACCGACATGTTAGGTGTCATATTTACATGCTGAAATGCCGCTTAAATGTTTCTAGACGATCTTCGAAATTTGTTGTGGTTTATATGCTCAATGAACTTTTTCCAAGGCTTAAGTGGTTTAGTATTGCAGGTTAAGATAGTCTCAAAATGCAATGTTAAGTGGTAGATTTTGATTGTAAGTGGACCGGTGGGTTGTCCATGTGAGTACTGTTCATGTGACTTCTTTGCAATCAGACAAAACACAAACATATTATCATAAGGTAAGTTTTATCTGAAACTTATTTCATTTCTATGACTTTATATCCTGCGGTAGGCTGACAGATAGATGTAAAGGCATGGGGTTGTAATGCTTCGGTTGCTTGCCTTCAGATTCAAAGCTTTAGGAATTGCCCGTAAAAGTTTGCAAGCAGCTGAATTAGAAACATGGTTCTATTAGAGATATATATTATGAATTTTTGCATGCCTTTCTTTCAATTTGTTTACTTTCTAGTCAGTTTGGTAATTGAAAAGATGAGGCACGTCAACGAAACAAATGCTTTTTTGAAGGCTATGTTTTAAACTGTTAAATGACTGTCTTTACTTAGACTGACATTACCACTATTTGAAAGAAACGCACCTGCAGTTCCTTGAGTTTTGTTGTGTTTTCTGGAGATCATTTTGTTTTTGCGTATTTATCGCAAGGTTTAGGTTCTTGTTGCTTAACAAAAAGGCCTTTTGTGTTGAAGGCCTTTTGTGGTGTCTTTAGCTTACAGACATTTTTGTTGGTAAATATGTGTCACAGAACCGCGTTTATCAACTGTGAACACAAAAACAAAAAGCTCATTAATAATGGTATGAAGTTAGTATCGAGCAGGACATTTATTGGATGGCGTTTTGTCGTTTTTCTTGAAAAGCGAAAAGCGCCAGTTGTCATAAAGTGGCAAATTTTCATAGCGTTTAAAATTTAAAAACCAAATGTGCAGGCTTTTCTGTCCCATCCCATAGAAACGTGTGACTCTCACATCTATTCCCATGACAACAGCACGACGAAGTGCATTATATCATGTACAATGTACATACATCTAGCCTGTACATACATACATCTAATGTCTAACATCTAGCCTCTACAAAGCCGTGGTTAAAACGCCCCAAAGCTTTCAATTAGGGAAAGTGTTGAAAATTAGGCGATCCTTTGTTTAGTAGTCACCTACAAAAGGGCCAAAAACCTTAATTTTATGGGCCTCGCATCACTCCAACATGGCAACTAGTCTCTATGTGTAATACTTACTGTGCTGTGAGCATAACAATTAAAAGTTATAAGTTTTCTGAAAGCTTTCGAGGAATCCCCCGACTGGGTCTGCTTTTTCATTTTGCAATGATTCAAATTTGTACATGTCTGTATTCAAGCAATTGGTCTCCACATGCGTAACACAAGTGAATCTATTTGCAAAACTTTTAATAGGGAACCGATTTTACGCAACACTACGCATCCTCAGTCCTGAAATCTTATTCAAATAGGATCTTGTGAGCGTATATAATGGCATTCAACTTCAGAAAATTCCTACTATATGACGTACGTAAAATTTCCTACTATATGACGTACGTAAAAGACGTAAAATTATTAACGATGAGACGTGGACCGAATTTCAAGTCCACATCTCCGATCACATAGGACAAATTATTATTGCTTAGTGTTGCCATTATTATATGGTCATTCCCATTGCCAAACCCACGAATATGTTTATTGCAATCAAAATGTAAGTAATTTATCTTGGCAGTAAACTTCATCTACTTCAGTTCTGCAGTAGTCCCACTAGCTCTTTGCCATCAAAACTTTCGGCTGCAGTTTTATGCTGTTAATTTGAGGCTGTAGAAACAACCTTGCTGAGAAAAAGAAGTGGCAGTCATTCAACTTTCATGTCATTCACGATGGGCTGTGCATTAGTTCAACCCAAAAATTTGTATCTTCACTAACTTGCGCGTTTGAAAGCATGCAATATTGCTTGTGATGGTGGACGTGCCTATTACAACATCCATTGCTTGTTACAGTCTATTGGAGTTAGTTGCACTTAAATTGATGGCGTGATTTTCTTTGTACACTCACATAGGGTGCACATTCTTGATCTGTCCTTTGCTGAGCTTCTAAACGCTTCAGATCATAAACAACGAAAACCAGCCACACACAGTGTTGCCAACTCTTCTTGCAACGGATATACCAAATCTTGTCTGAAAAAATACCAAATATATAGCAAATTTATCTGTTAACAAAAGCTTAAAATGTAATGCTGCTTTTCCCATACTTTTTACCACTTCACTGAGATGATCAATAGTTGCTGTTGTGCAGTGGCATCATAAAGAAGTTGCAACTCAATTTCTATTTTCTGAACTTGAACAGTGACAGATACATATTTAAGTTTCCAACACCTGCACTGCATTTTTATTACTTTTATGGTACACTTCATTATTCTGCTCTATAATAACCTAGCTGATTTGCAGTTTCTAATTTTCTTCTTGCACAGTTTGCAAAAGGGATACACAGCATCAGCAGAATCCTGCTTTGCAAGCCATGCAAACTCTATCACCCAATCTTTAAATCTTGTGACACTCCCATACGCAGCTTTCCAACATTAGGATGCATTGGCTAACTAAAAACGCACACCACGAACTACGTTCAGTTCAGAACCTTCCAGCTCTCTTCCAGTCTCGTTCTCCGCTTACCCAAACTGCTCGCTTGCTCGCATGCTATGCAAAATAACTTAACGTTTTTTGTATAGCTTTAACACACAATGTTTTCTCTGTTTATGCTTTGCAATATAACAAATAATTTAGTTTAGAAAGTCTTAACTAAGCCCTCCACCAAAAAATATACCAATATATATCGAATTTTTTATATATACCAAATCAAAAATTTATATACCAAGCACTTTGAAAATATACCAAATGTTCAAATTTGTATATATATATATATATACCAGTTGGCAACAGTGGCCACACATTCTACTGTTGGAGAATGAAAGAAAACCAATTCTGCCTATACTGCAACGCACCCCAACATTAAGTAGACTCGCTTGGTCTGAAGTTGCCCATCGGCTCGTATGGTGCAATATTTGAAAAGGTGTTGGCAAATGCTTTCTACAAACATTTGTTCCACCACACGAATACACGAAGTTTCAAACTAGCACAGGGTTGTGCTAGCGATTTTCGAACATTAACGAGCGACAAAAGTTGCGTTATACGACACTACCACCACTTATAGGCTTTATTACTGCATTGGTACTTCGGAGGTAATATATTTCAAAAAAATAGACGCTACAATTTATGATGAAGTATGAAAGGATAGACAAACAGTAAGTGCCACTGGAATTTTGACAAGATTTTGTGCAATGCATTTGATCCATTTCGAAAACAGTAGAAATTCTCGATGAGAGTATCCATGGGTGGATATTAGATGGTAATGGTAATGGTAATGGTTTATTGTTTCATATGACTCAGCCAATAAGCAGAAGCACCATAAAAGCCATCGCATGCAGTAAACCAA
>JGI24022J15233_10004833_pt1 | contig 14047 bp, 10 predicted proteins | sample Ectturendosymbi2_FD_15233 | JGI IMG/M metagenome (IMG submission 15233) | reverse complement strand
CTCGCCACCAGTGCAGCATCCACTGCGAAAGCAGCCGCTTGGCCCACGGCGCAAGCGGATTTTGGCGCAGACTACTCGCAACACTCCAGTGTTTGCTGTATCTTATTACCTCCTGCACATTTTTAGTTAAGACCCTTATATAACTCAGTGTTTTTGTTCGTTTATTGCGTGTGTTGTGTATTCTTCTGTACAGCGATCTAGCCCTGAGACAGAGCAATGCAACCGGTAGGCCACAAAGCAGACTACGTTTCGTGCAAACTTATCTCTAGTCAAGCCACACTAACTTTCTCATTAAAAGTGAACTGTCTTGCATGTCTTGTCAATGTTTTATTTCTTTCTCACAAGTATGTTACTTGCATTTATGTTTTTTCACCGCAATTTCTTATAATGGCCTCCGCAACAGCTTGCTAATAAACGGAGGCTGCAAACTGAAAGTTTCAGAAACGTTGCCCTCTATAGCATGGAGCTTGAAATAAACACGTAAGGATAAAAATATATTTCCATACATAGGTTGTTGTGTTTTTCAAAAATGCTATCCAGCGAAGTTTATTTTTTCGTAACTTCGACACTTGGATTGAGATTTACAGCTCACAATTTTTTTCTTGACAGTGAAAGCAACAAATCAGTGCCATGAAATGCGTCACGAACAAGAAATTAACGTAATTTTTTGTAGAGATCGACCGATATGGCTTTTTTGGGTCCAATACCGATATGTCGGCTGTTCATGGACCGATAGCCGATACCGGTAATTCCAAAGTTTTGAAATCTTGTTTTCTGCTTCATGATCAAAAATATGCCTTACCTTTTTTTCAAAAACTTTAAAAATCAGGATTTATGAGCTAAAGTATTTCAAATTGCAGAAATTTCAATATTTTGCTAGGATTTTAGATTAATCTCATTAATGATGATGCCTTTGTTTCGGCTGCGACGGCAGACGCGTGCTTCATGGTTCATCTTGTCTGCTTGTATATGAAAACGCACCTGCTAGCGTTGCTGCAAGATAGCTGTCTTGGCTTGGTTCATTGTGCTTTCTTGCGCAAGTTGTTTGGATGCGTGAAGAATATAACAGCGTTTTGGCAACACCTACTGAGGCCGATGAAATCGGCCGTTTTGGCCGATACCGATATATCGGTGAAACTCCAATATCGGCCCGATATGTCGGTCTATCTCTAATTTTATGAGCGGGTCGTGCAGAACCAAAGCAGTATATCTTAATTAAGCTTAATCATGTTTAATTTTTAGTAGAATCAACAAGCAGAATGAAAATGAAATCTTTATGCTAGCGTGATCAATCACAGACCAACGTACATGGCGATGTAATCGGGGAAACAACTTCAAACTAACATGTATCTCTCGCCAATGTACCATCTTTAATGAAATACTGAGTGAAAAGAGCACTGTTTATTTGCTCGTAAAATACTTCATATTAAATCATGCTGAGTTAATTCAACTATAATAAGAAAATCAGCCAAGGTAACAAAACGTTGTCCAAAAATTTTACCCACAAAACCAAACGATTTACCTCCAAGAGTGTTGTCAGTGTGATTTGAAATGAACTCCTTGGTTAGAGTCCCTTCCAAGTAACCAGCAGCATAGGCTTGGATGCTGTTGTTAAAAGCTGGGCTTGTGGTAATCTCCAATTGCGCCCACCTATATCAAAAAATTACAATTCGAAAAAAAGGTGTAATACTGTTCACAAAATGTGTATTATAAACAAATTTTTGTAGTTTGTTTTAAACCTAAGCATAAAACAGTTTGTTTCGTTTCTGCATTCTAGTCTTATGTAACAAGAGAATAAATGCATTGTGCCATCACATACGAGTTTAGTGATCTAACAAAAGCTAATCTATGATGCAATCTACAGCTCCGTGATACATCGACCTACTGACATAACGATGATGCCGATGTGCCAAATCGGCGAAATTTCAAATTCCAACGAAATATATCGGCAATACTTGAAGCACCTCCGACCTCTGTAGCCAGTAAACAAGTTTTATACACTGCTGGGCTTGTTTATGACGGGCAGATGATGTTCATTGTAAGGAGACAATGTTGGAAAGCTTAACCGTAACTTATAATTTTTTTATTTTTATTATTAAACCATCTTTTCAAAAATTGGAAACATTGCCGTGCATTCTTTCGTTGTGAGCTTTTTCCATTTTTGTAACTTCCAGTAGTTTAATCTGCATTATAATATTTTCAAGTTTCGTTTGAGCAATGCAAAAATATCACTATTAACATCAGTTATCAGCAATAAAAAGCTATGGTATCGGCTTAAAAACGTCGTATGGGTCGAGCTCTACAATACACATCTACTACAGACGTCTCAAACATTCAAAGCTCTATTTTGCAACCTGCTGACAATTTTCTAACTCTTACCAAATTCCTTTTGAAAGAAACCAGATCTAGATCTACAAACATTTTGTAATGATTTTTCTTGAATTCACCAGGTTGTGCTTCTGTTCCTACAAGGGCCAAGGCTCACAACCTTTTGGTTGTACTACGCTAATGTAAGGCCAAGATTGATTTTCTCTTTGGTATCACATTGAAATGCTGTGGTTTAAATTCTGGAACAATGAAAATTGTTCTTACTGTTGCTCAAAATCTATCGTTATTTCTGGTTCCAACAACTGCGTCACTACAAATAATCTCCGAGCTGTTTTTGCGCCATAGACTTTTTGTATTAAAACTATACTGTCAAATGGAGTTGATGTCCCTTGGGAATGAGTTGGAATTACTTTGTGCATCAAATTAATTTAGCACCAGGTGGTTTCAAGTATTCCGAAAGTTGTTTTTCCTTATGAAAGATCCCTCGAACTCATAGGCATACGAAGCAGGGAGAAAGGGTCAATTGCCCCCCAGATTCAGGCAAGACTCAAAAATTTATCTTGCCCAAATGTCGAAATTCGAGCAAGAATTTAAAAAACACAGAAGTTCTTGCTTGCAGAACGGTCTTATATATTTGGACAATTTGTTGAAGCAGAATCGTCACCCTGTGAAAGGTTGTATTTTAGTGGTGTAAAAATTCAGGCAAATCGAAAATTTATCCTAAGCCAAAGGTCCCTTTACACCTATGCCCAAACTACATGCTTTTACCTTACAAACAAAACTGATTACCTTAGCAAATACTTTTTCAGTAGCTGAACATGAAGCAACCAGCACTGCACGCAAAATTCTGAGGTAGTAAGTCTGTTTACCACTCTTATACTTACAAAATGCATATGACTGCAACCCAACTACTGACTTCAATCTTTTCAATTCAAATACAAAAAAGTCACATAAAATATCCGAAACTTTCCATAAAACAAACAAGGAGTTACTCTAGTTTTCTTTCTATATCTCAAACAATGTTTTTCAACTTGTGTAGATGCACATTTCATTTCTAACACTGGCCCTCCAGATTTCTGGTCAATACATATTTGGCCCTTTGGTTTTCCTAAATTTAAGATCCTCATATAATATGTAACATGCTTCAGCTTTTTCATGAAGTTTTTTTTTACTCCATATTAACTAAACTGTCCTTTCAATACAATCAGCTGTTACTATTGGCAGTGAACAACATGATTTATCAGCATCACTGAATTTCAAACTAACCAGTTGCTTTTAAGCATTTCTGCATGAACATTGTACTTTTCATCATATATACACATGTTATGAAAAACTTCAATAATGAATGATGCAAATTTATATACAAAACAATGTTCATTTTTGTTTAAACTGAATTAATTCTCTCCGCGTTACCCGTTTTGATGAATGGTACTTTTGAAGTTGGCAATAACAATAGCATTTTGAATTTTATGAAATTCAAATGCAGTTTTCTTTGCAATCTCCTCAACAACAAAATTTCCAGAATTAGGATCAATAGTCAGACTATATCTGTTCCAATCCACAGAGTTCTTTTCCATGTTCAAAACATGACAGTATCCAAAATGGAATCCGAAGTTAAAAAGCACAAAAAGCTTTGCTACATTCAACATAATTGAATATACTCACGCAATAACAACATTGAACCTGAAACAACCTTGAAATTAAAATTTGCATATAAACATCAAAGGCTATCACCACACAAGAATGCAGTACCTGCGGCACCGCACTTTTATACTACAGATCACAAATACGAGCAGTCTGGTAAGTAGAAAGAACACTTCTGAGTTCCTTTCTGCAAGAATTAGGGACTTACCCTTTGTCAGTATCTCGGTTGACATTTGCACATTGATAATACAAACTGGTTTCAATGATTAATGCAGTAAAGAGGAAGGAAAGCAATCTGACCCAGCACAAACTTCCGCTCCCTTTCCTGAAAATGCCCATTGCATGTCAAAAACATTACTGGATTCTGAACTAATTAAGGTGAAAAGCTATGACCAGCGCTGAACGTGCCACAAAACAATTGTGATACAATCATTTGGAATATAGGCATAAACTTTCTCCAGTTATTTTTTCTTACGAGTATGGAAAAGTGATAAGCTAGTTTGTCAAGCACTTGACTCCAATCCAGAGTTGGGCCAATTACAATTGGTTATGGAGCTGAATGTAATCAATTACACATTGTCATGTAATCAGTCAATCTAAGAATTATAAATCAATATGCATCTTTACCTACTTCTTCATCCAATTACTTCTAAGGTCTGATATTTTTTATATATCTTCATTTTTCCCCACTATATATTCAATACTACTGTATGACAGTGACCAAATGCAGTAGTTGCTGGTGCATTGTTTCAGCCTTCTTTGTTCCACATTGCCTGTCAGCAGCAACCAAAACCTTCCACCTGCATCATGGCACCTAATGATTTTCATGAGATTCTTCTGTCACTCCCAGCATGTCGATGATGTGTGCAAACAAAGCACACAAAACAGTGAACACATAAAACTAGCAACTACCAACCACCGAAAGTTGTTTTAACTTTAGTGAAAACAAACGGCTGGCAGCCTTAATTCAATTACTGGTTCAAAGGTTCACCTTGCAAAACGCACTCAATTTCCACAATACCAGGCCAGGGCCCATCAAAAATTCTTTCGTGGCCCACAGGTTGAGAAGCCTGATGCAAATTGTTTTGATCAACATTTCAAATGTTTTTGCAAAATAGAGTGCGATTAGCAATGCAAGACGAACCTTTTGATCGAAAACATGGGTTGCTAATCAACTACTAACATCATGACACGTTCTCTTCATATTTCTTTCACCATTTTGTGCTGGTTTCTTTCGTAATTATGTGTTAGAAATTATTGCCACATTTATACTTCCACGTATCCCACCACGTTGTCCACAAAATGCAGTTACTGAAGGCATTTTGAGGCAGACAGGTGGCTCCTGTTGCCATGAACATGACATTCAGGAGCAGGCTTAATGTAGAAGCTGACTTGATGTATGCATTTTCATGTACTGAGTCATAAATATTTATGCTTTACAACAACAAACAGACAGCCTTTGCATTAATTACCGCATATTGTGTTACTTAATGTTGTTTTAGTTGCTTTTATTTCTGCTCTGTACCTGTGCAACTGCTGCCATATCATTGGAAAAGTTCTACAGTGGATGGGCCACACACCATCTGTTTATTAATGAACTACTGACAACATTGTTTGCTGTGCAAGAAGTCTTACACTACTTTCTCATATGTCACTGTTGCATCACGATGCAAGATCATTAGAGCAGTTGTACTAAATCGTTCATCTCCGCAGTGATTTTGTATGTATTTTCAACGATCTCAATGTGGATAGACAGTCTTCCATGAACGCAGTTGTGCAGCTGATTGTCAACATCAATTTTATAAGCGTATGTATGTTTGGACAAACAGAGTTCTTGTTGCTGACATTTGCTGATAATTCGATAGAAACTTTTCAGGACTATGTTTGCAGGAACAAACAGCGATTGTGAAGTAACAAATGCCCTGTGACCAAAAACACATGATTACATCCAAATTTTTCCACTGTGCGTTTCGATGATGAGACTGATACCTCTATCTACATTCTGGAATTTCCCAAACATGTCTGGAATTCTGGTGTTAAAAGTTGCGTCTGGAAATAATTTCAGAAAATGCTCTTATGTCCAGAATTTTGACAGTATCAATGCATCTAATAGATCCTATGAAATAGTCATGATTGGCATAAAAAACATGCCTCTTTTGTAGTTTATCGCCTCCAGCCTACTGTCACTGTGTAACTATTCTGTTATATTTTCCTTCTGTAAAGGTGATGCTTTTTGCAGTGGGTTGGTAGTTGTGAGAACGTACTGAAAAATGCCATATACCCCTTGTTTGTTGCTGCAAAAGAAAAAGTAACCAGATTGAGACTGTCAGGAATTTTGCCTCTTCAGATATGGCAACCCTTGTCAAAATAGCTAGTTGTGCTAATCTACTCGCCAAGTGTGGTTGGGTTTTAGGATACCTGTAGAAAATCTGGTTTTATTCTCAAAAATTCTCAAAAACCATCATTCCATGACAGACCCTCTTTTGCCAAGCCAGATGCACCAGTGGCTGTGCTAATGGTTTTCAGTTTGGCTCTCATCTTCGCAACCGTTTTTAGCAGTGCTTGAAACGCGTTTTAATTCATGGGACCAGTTTTTCTTTACTATTTTCAAAAATTTCCAAACTTTAGGTTTGTGGTTTGGGTCATTCTATGTCAAATGAATCAAAAAATGGAAAATTCAACCAACCATCTCTGATTTTCCTCATATTTAAAAAGCAGATAGAACTTTTCCTGCTGATTCCAAAAAAAAATTTATTTGATTTTGGTAAAGCTTTGGTGAAGTCATGGACCATACAATATTACTGCTTTTTGTGGTTAATGAAACATAACAACTAGCAAGAAAATCATCAACTAATTTTAAAACTAAGGCATTCTAACTGTAATTATTTGATTGTTGTAAAAACTTGATAAGAATTACTCATGCGTGACATAAATTTTGAATGGTGATAACTCAATAAGCACTCACACTAATGGCATGTGCAATGCATTGTCTGAAAGCTCTCATTAAGGTTATTTTATTCCTAAAATACCCTCTTGCTTATTTTGTTTTTTTTTAATAAACATCCCACAAATGTTTGCCTAAGATTTCAATGTAGTTACAATTTTACCAGGTATTTTTTAAGGCATTTTAGGGACCCGATTCAGGTCCCTAGAAGTTCAAATTGGATCCCTAGAATCAGAGAAAATTATCATCGGGTCACTAAAATCAGAGAAAATCAGGTCCCTAGAATCAGAGAAATCGGGTCCCTGCAGATCCAAACCNAGTTCCTAACAATTTCCTTAAAAAAAAAACTGATTTAACTATTTCAGTCCCACGCACATCACTTTTCAACTGAATTTTGCAAAATCATAACCCACCAGCTGATTGAGTTAGCTGTCCAAACCCTCTAAAGATGCAGGAAGTCTTGTATAGAGATAGACCGATATATCGCCCTGGCCAATATAAATGGCCGATATTTGGGTTTTGCCAATATATCGGTATTGGCCAAAATGGCCAATTTTATCAGCCTCAGTAGGTGTTAATAAAACGCTGTTACATTCCTCACACATCCAGACAACTTGCGCAAGGAAACAGAACAAACCAAGTCAAGACAATTATCTAGCAGCAACGCTAGCAGGTGTGTTTTCATTAACAAGCAGACAAGGTGAACCATGAAGCACGCCTCACCCATCGTAGCTGAAACGAAAACATCATCACCAATCAGATTAATTATAAATGAGAGCAAAATATTTAAATTGCTACAATTTGAAATTTTTTACTCATAAATCGTGATTTTCAAAGTTTTTGAAAAAAATGTTGGGCACAGAATACATAACATTTTTGATAACGAAGCAGAAAACAAGATTGAAAAATTTTGGAAATATTGGTCCATGAATGGGCAATATATCAGCATCGGCGGAAAAAAGGCATATTGGTTGATCTCTAGTCTTGCAGTTCACATATTTTTTTAAATTGGAAAAGTTAGGGTTTTGTTTTTTTGTGGGTGACATCATAATGGGGGTAGGTTCACGCATTTTGGCCGAGGTCATTGGGCCCTGAGCATCAAACCAATGACCCAATTTTTTGACTCAAAGTTTTATTGGAAACAAGGCTATAATTCATGTCATGAGAGCGGTTGATCAGCTTTTTACCATTTCTGGATCTGAAATTATGACTCAAAAAACAAAATTTTGGTAAAAAAAAACGGGTTTGGCAAAAGTTAACCATGGCCATATTGGCTGAAGGCTGTAATTCACCGGCCAGTTGAGCAAGAGACTGTTCAAACGCTCTACAGATGCGTAAACTCTTGAAGTTTCAATTTAAAAATAAAAATTGGAAAGTTCTGAATTTTTTTTTGTGGTGACATCATAGTGGGAGTAAGTTTATGCATATTTGGATAAGGTAATCAGGCCCTGGGCACTAACGACAAGAGCCAATTTTTTGACTCAAATGTTGTTGGAAACCAGGTTATAGTACAAGATTTTAGAGGGTTTGATAGGCTTTCTAGCGTTTCTGGTTTAAAAGTTATGGCCAAACAAAGACAAAAAATTAGGGAAATCCCCAGAAATCTCTTTGGAACAATTTATGAAATAAGCAATGAGGGTATTTTGAGACCAAACTCTTCTCATTGAGAGCTTTCAGATGATGTATTGCACATGCTAACAGCATGTGTGTTCAATCAAGTTATTACCTTTCAAAATTTGTCACGCATGAGCAATTTTGATGACTTCTGTAGCAGTCACGCTAGCGCGGCCGCTAGATGTAAGCACAGTCAGCCAAAGCAAGGAGAAGGAAAAGATCAACAATCCCCATCCTTCCCGAGGTTTGAGGATCAATCCCACACTGAAGGTGCGCGAACACAACCGGGTCGCACACGCTTCAATGGCGCCGATAAGGGACACCTCCTTGAGGAGCAGGGATGGATAACGTGCGTCACATGGAAAAAGCAACATAACGAAGAGAAGAGATAAAGGGATAAGAGATAAAAAGAAGGCAAAGGCTCAACGTACCGAAGCCCAATCAAACATGACACGCACGTCATCAGACCTGGCTGGACTCATGATATCAATTGGAAAGATAGTTCAAAGAGAAGAGAGTGGGCAATCCAATGACTTTGAGGAAGGAAAGTGATGTAGCAGTCACGCTAGCACGACCGCTACATGTAAGCAAAGTCGGCCAAAGCAAGAACGGAAAAACCAAGCAAGTGACATTTATAAGTGACTTCCATGCACATGGAAGTAAGAGCCCTCTTTAGCCGATTCGTCTGGCGCAGAGTTAACATTGGTGACGTCACAATCCCCATCCTTCCCGAGGTTCGAGGATCAATCCCACACTGAAGGTGTGCAAACACCCATTTTCTCTATGTTTTGGAGTAAGCACATGGATTTTTTGAAATTTTTCTTCACAAGGAAAGCAAAGATAGTTGAGACAACCTTTTGTCAAGTTTTTGCAATAATTAAATTATTACAGTCAGAATGATTGTTTTAAAATTAGTTGATGATTTTCTTGCTAGTCATTACGCTTCATTGACCACAAAATATAGTCATTTTGTATGGTCCATAACTTTACGAAATCTTAACCAATGCCAAATAAATTTAGTTTTTGAGAATCAGCATGAGAAGTTGTATCTGCTCAGGCCTACTACATTTGAGGAAAATCTGAGATGTGGGTTGACTGGCTAGGACTGTTGACATAGAATGACCCGTTTACCTTTTTCATTTACTACATTTATACCAAGCCTACTGCACTCTTGTCGTGTGTTACTGTCATATTGCAGGTGGCAGTCAAATAAGAATTAAATATGTATGCCCACAGGTGGTTCTGTAGCAACTGCCAAATTTGAATAGGAAATTGATTTCATGCAAACCTACGAATCCTCAGTCCTAAAAATATTCATGTAATGCTCACAGGTGAAAATTGAAAGGCTTAAATAACAACAGAGGAAACAAACAAACTCAATACGAGCACATGGTGCAACAATTAAAAACTGGAAAAAAGATTGTGAAAATAAACTACCATTTCCTATTTAAAAAGTTGCTGATCGATCACTTGTTTGTACTTACTTAAATGAAAACATGTGCAAGTTAGTTTGAATCATCGCATAAAAACAACAGCAGAGCCCAGTCACATCAGTTGATTTCTCAAAAGCTTACAGAATACCTACAGATTAGGTTGTTTTTACAAACAAAACACGCTCACAAATTAAAAATATAGAAAACAGACCCCAAAAATCAACTCAGAAAGATAACAGTAATGCACATAAAGATAATGGAAGGCAAGCAATGCATGAAGAATTGAGAAATTTACTGATAAGCTGAGTCATGATGATGCACATGTCGAAAAATCAGTGATGGAAACGATGAAACGGAAAGCCACACAAAAAGCAACCATGACCTTCATTTATAGGTAGTGTCTACGTCATCAACGGCAAAAGCTTTGCTGGGACCATTTGCTGTTTGAACCGTATCCTGCTTTGTTCACATAACACTGACTTTGCAATACTTGCAAAGTAGCAACAGCAAGGCAGTATGACATACCTAAGTAGTCAAGTGTTAAGTGTCTGTTTATGCCTGCTGTGTGACAGAGAGAGGTGGTAGCAGTGTCAAGCGAATTTTGCAAAATTTCTGACCTGGTCAGGAATTTTGCTCGACTAGTCAAGCGAAATTTCTGACTCGAAAAATCTGACCTAGTCAGGAATTTCGCTCGACTAGTCAAACAAAATTTCTGACCTCTGCAAAATTTCTGACCTAATCTTGCATGTCTTTTTGTGAAAATAAAAAGTTTAAAGCAGTCGTCAGATAGTCCGTAGTAAGTGGAAGTCTGGGAATGACTGCACACTGAAAGTATTTCACTTAGTCTTACACGTCATTTGATTTTACGCACTAGATCTTTCATAGTGAATGCTACTTTGGTAGCCTGTATAATTTTGCCGAAAAGAGCTACTGTACTTATTAAGGTTAGTTGCTTGTTTGGATTGTGATACGTCGCCCATGTGTTAAATGCAGGCAAAGTTGCTCTGAAATCTCTCTCGGGTATAAAAAAACATCTGTTGACACATTGTGCAAGAGAGCTGAGGGAGAAAGAGCAACAGGTAGGATCAATAGCTAGGAAGGTTAAATTTAAATATAGCCATGCAGAACATGTTGAAAGTGAAAGTTGTGTCAAGTACATCGGTATTGCCTGGAGAACACTGTTAGTACTAATAGAAAATTCTGCTGTGTATAGAAAAATGTAAAATTAACAGAATATCAAAAAAAGCAACGAACTTTCTTATTGTACTGCAATGCATGTTCTTCAAATGGTTTCTTGACATACTATACAATAGCCTAATCTTTGACTTATGTTTTGCAATTAATGATTATGGCAGGATTCATTGGTAGAAGTATAGGCCTGTAGTAGTTAGTATAGTTGAAATTTCGCATATAACATACTCACACATGTAGCGTAGGCTATATCCAAAGAAATTGAAAAAGGTTCAGTGACCTAATCAATGTAAGTTTTCTAATACTCCACTTCAAAAAAAATACTGTGTGGCATGTTTTGGGAATATGGTTTAATTGTATAGCATTTTTCTTTTCCTGCGATGTTTATTTTCCTGTTAATAACCTCATAACTTGTTTCTAAAAATTTTTCTCAGGTACACTGTGTTTTATGTTGGTACAATATGTATGATCCTGATGGAAAGATCAACAGTAACAGTTGCCTTTAAAGCTTATTTTATAAATCCATTTATATTGTATTCAGTTTAATTGCCAATATAAAACATAAATACAGAGGTACATTAACAAAAAATAAATGTGGGGCTGTGACACTAAAAAACCCAAAGGCTATCTTGTCAAAGTGTCAATGCAGCTTGGAATAACGTAAATATGAAACAATACATATTCTCACTTGGTAATTTTGAAGGGATTGATGAGTTGATGTGCAACAGATTTAAGATTAAATCTCTAATATACAAGCCACCATTTGATTGTGCAGCTGGCAAAGTTGCTGAACACATTCTCTGTGCTGATTCAAGTGTATGCAACCATTTGAGTAGTCTATTCAATGTGTGTTTATGGCATGGAAAAATTCCACAGGAAATGCATGCAAAATGTCATTGCACCTGTTTGTAAAAACAAGAATGGGGACATAAGTGATGCTGGGAACTACAGACTTGTTTCCCTTGCAGCACACATTTTGTCCTGCATCTCACCACTTTAGGCCACATCAGACAATCAGTTTGGCTTCAAGCCAAAACTTGGCACCAACATGTGTATTTTTTTTACTTAAACAGGCTGTGTCTTCTTATGTAAGCAAAGATACCCCAGTGTTTTCAGCTTTCTTAGATACATCTAAAGGATTTGATAGGTAATTTGTATGTTTTTTTATAAATTGATTGCAAACTGTAAGTTGTTATTTTTTTGAAAACAGGTAATTAAAATCCACCAGTCTCCTCAGGGGTAATGATATTCAAAAAGTTAAGAACCACTGTATTTGTGCATCCTGCTAGGAAAATGTACAGAAGGATCAGTCATTAACATACTATAAAATATTGTATGTTTGACCAACTATTTGTAAGTAGGGCAACCAATTTTTTTACCTAAAATCCTAAAATTTTGATTTAATAATTTATAAATTGTCTTTATTTTGATCTATAAATTTTTTGTAATTGCCACTGCACAATAATTCAGCCTTAGGTGTTGAGGTTAACTTAGAAGCGTATTCATGCACCATACTTAAAAAAAAATATTGGTTATTTAAATTTAGGAATAATATTGTTGCAACCTCTCCGGTGGCGTTGCGTTGATTGTGTGATTCACCACGAAGGGATGTGCGTGAAGAACAACACCATACATTTATGTGGCGCGAACAAGCAATAAAAGAGTGATCAAGGCGTGCAAGCTCTGCCGATATTAACGTGTGAACGATTGAACATGATGACTAGCATAGGCGGAGAGTGATCATGGCATGTGAACTCTATTGTTGCTTGCTGCCAAAGTGCGAAGCTTTGCGCATATGCCGCTCGGGATTTGTGATCGCAACAATATGTTGTTAATTACATTGATAACTACAGTAGAGTCAGGCCTGAGAACATCATAAAGTAGAAACATTGGATTGAGCAGTTAACAAACCAAGTACTGCGAAACAGCATATCTTGCTTTACCACGCATAGCTTACATAATAGTGTGACACAACATTTCTTGCTTACCACGCATAGCTTACATAAGCATATACGCAAAGCTTCACACTGTGACAGCAAGCAACAGTAGAGATCATGCGTTGCAATCTCTCTTAAGCCATCAACTCCATCCTCAAGAGGACATTGACCCGCATTGGTCTCCCCTCTACCTTGGAGCTTGTCAGCCTGTCTAACGATGGAAGGAGGCTAGATGGCCTGACTTTAGGCCCCTGGTACAAAGGCCTAAGCCTAGTGTGGGACGCAACAGTTCAGTTGTGGACACTTTTGCTCAGGGCCACTATAAAGACTCTGCCAGACAGGCTGGTTTTGCGGCCACAAAATGCCAAAAATATCATGACCTCCAAAGCAATTACCACTTTCAACCAGTGGCAATTGAGACCACTGGTGTGTATGGCAAGTCCACTGCTCCTTGTATTTTGAGTGGTCTTTCTTATGAAGAAACTTGTTGATGTGTCTGGCGACCCCAGAGAGCGCCAGTGGCTCCACCAGTGTCTGTCCCTGGCTATGGCCAGGGGAAATGCTGCCAGCATATTAGCATGTGTGCAAGTTTGATCTAATTTTACCCAGTCTTTTTCTAGCTGCTTTTAACGTGCTGACCACCATCACTGCCTACTACTTGCCCTTGGAAGCTTTGTATATCAATGTGTACCTATTGCTTTTCTGTAAGATTCATTGTCCCCTCAGTTGTGCAGTGTTACCTTCACCTTGTGCATTGGTTAAATATCTTGTCAATCGCGTGGTCTATGATGAGAATGCAGCGTGGTTTCGTGTTCAGCATTGCTTGAAACCTCTGAGGCCGTTTTATGCTGAAAAGTGATATTGAATTGAATTGAATTTATTGACAAACAGCCAATGAAGGCAGGCCAAGGCCTGAAGAGCTCATTGGCAACGCAAAAACACAGAAAAAAAAATGA
>JGI24022J15233_10004832_pt1 | contig 14048 bp, 10 predicted proteins | sample Ectturendosymbi2_FD_15233 | JGI IMG/M metagenome (IMG submission 15233) | reverse complement strand
TGCAATACCATAGGCCAAGCGCACGAAGCAAATCTTTTGAGTCCTTGCAGTGTAAAAACGCCCCAATATCGAGTTCGCAAGTGCGTTCATGAAGGTAAGCCAAGGGCGACGAATCGCCCACACGTGAATTCAATAACAGTGCAGTGTAAGTGGGTAAATGATCATGGATCAAATACCCAACCTTCCAATTGAGAGGCGGACACTTTAATACTGAGCTAGTCATGCTACTTAGCAATTCCATAACTCACCAGTTGATTGTGCTAGAGAACTAGATCCAAACCCTCAAGTTCTGGTTTGCAATGAAAAAATTTTTAGGTTTGGGTTTCAGGTTTTTGGTGGGTGACACCATAAATGGGATAGGTTTAGGCCTTTTTGGCTGAGGTTATTGGGCCCTAGGTCCCCAACTGCAAGATGGAAGTATTTTGCTTAACTTTTTAGTGGAAACTAGGCTAAAATCCAAGTCTTTTGAGCCTTTGATTGACTTTCAAATGTTTCTCCTTCAAAAGTTATTATAAAATTATCAATTTTTGGTAAAATTGCTAATGTTGTGTTTTTTGGCCATGACTTTTGAACCAGGGCCAAATAAGCCTAAACGCACCCCACTTATGTCACCCACAAAAAACCTAAAACCTAAAAACCTTTTTTCATTACAAAATAGAAGACTCGCTAAGTCTTTTGAGGGTTTATACAGCTGTTTAGCACAATTGACTGGCGAGTTATAGAGTTGCAAAGACTTGGCCAATATGCGCAAATTATACCTTTTAAAGCAAGACCTGGCCAGCTCCAAAAGTGTGAAGAGGAGACATCAAATAGAACAGGTTTTGGTATGTAAAGCATAAACAGCTATATACAAAAGATATTTATCTCACATATTTGGCTGTTTCACAATCCTACATACCAGTACATCTTATATTTGGCATTTCCTCCATTGCGTACCTTTCAATTACTGATTGATAACAAGATAATTTCCCATATTCAAAGCTGCACAGAAGTTGAAGCTGCTTTTCCAGCTCACCGAGTTCTTGGAAATGATTTTTGCAAAATTTCACTGAGCTGCAGGCATTTATTGCATTGTTCTATGTTCGTGGAGCATATGGAGGTAGAAACATTTATATTCAGAGTTTTTGAAATGAACAATGGGGCATTTTATTCTGTAGACAATGGCTAGAAATCGCTTTTGTGTAGTTCTGAGATTCTGCACTTCAGCACTTATGATCAACTAGATCAGCCCACTTTGTAACTGAGAAGTTTGCATTGTTTTGGATATCTGGAATGGTTTTGTTTCCAGCAGGGATGTGGAAGCGGCTATTTCATCATCCGCTTCCGCCTCCACACCTACCATTTCCGCTTCCAACAGAGCCTGGACTCTATCTCATCTATGAACTTGCTGACAAGCATGATTATCAAAACCAGCAGCTTACCATTTACAAGGGCACATTACTAGTTAAAATGATCGCATAAGTGAGTATCTGTCAGCACGGTACTGCTACTCTGCTCTTAAAAAAAACCTAGAAAACTGTCTTCAACACATATCATTACAAACAGCACTTACAATAAACTGACCTTAGCCTAACAAATATCAAGCTAAATTGCATAGCGTACCGTTTGAGGTAGTGGTTCTCAAGCATTTGTGCATGTTAACCCCCAATTAATGTATACAATTTTCTGTAGACCCTGTGGCCTAGCTCAACAGTTACTAATTCAAGGAAAGTATGTGTCAAAATAAATTTGAGTGCTTTGTACTTGAAATGCATGATAAAATAGTACATAATCTAAAAATATGCTTAGAACTTAGGGCCATTCAATGACCCCCATTTGTCCCTGTAACTATTTATCGACCCCTTGTATGGTCCAATTAACCACTAGGGGTCGATATCAACCACTTTGAGAACCACTGGTTTAGGGTTTCTTCAAAGCGTATTGATTGTCATACATTATTACGTCATAATGCTATGAGCAAAATTCTAGAACGTAGGGTTTTGGGCAAACTTTTTACATCTTTAATAAAATGCTAAAAGCTTTTTAGACTGAGTTGGCAAACACATGTACAGTAATATGTAAGTTAAGTTCGCACCCATTTAACACTTGGCGTCTGGGTGGTTTTGGCGATTTTCACAAAAAAACAGCAGTTTTCGGTTGCCTTACCAACACTCTAGCTCCTCCCCGGATTGCGCTAGAGAGCTGTTCAATGGCTCAAACGGATCGGCCAGTTTCGTAGATTGCACTCGAAAAAAATTTTTTTGCCTGGGGGGTGTGGTTTTTTTATGAGTGACGCTAGGGCGTTGGTAAGGCAACCGAAAACTGCTGTTTTTTAGGCTGAAATCGAAGTACGAATATACCGTAGACCGGCAGCCAACGTGTTAAGTTCCCATCCCAGTTAAGTTCGCACAAAGTTATGAAAAAATGTGGATTCAACTTTTCAGCAATTTATTGGTACTTACAGCAAATGAAACGTGACAACTAGTCATAAACAATGTTACACACGAAACATTATGTTGCTAAAGTTCACGATTTGATATAATTGTTCAGCAAGTTTGTTTGCTTTCAAAATGGTTAGTGAAGGTGGAAGGGGCAGTTTGCTCGATGCATGTTACCAATCACAAGAAATACCTTAATATCCAGCTCTGTAAATCTGTGGACAAACGCATTAAATTTGTTGTGTGTGCGTGTTCAGACATTAGGGCAAATAACGTTTGCACATAACTTCCTGCTTCGCACAGACTTTCCTACAGCAGCCTCACTCCGTATTGTCGTGTGATGTTTTGTTAATTTGGATCAGTTGTATGATTTGACTCAATTAAATGCTTGGCTTTGCCTAACATTGTTTGCAGTGATGCCAAGTTATTTTGCAAGAACAAGTAAATTTGAAAAACAAGCCAAAAATTGTTAATTAAACTGTAAAACAAGCCCAACATGCGTTGGCAAGAAAATTCAACAAAACGAAAAATCAGCAAGAAAATCAAATAAAAAAGTAGAGAGGCAAATCTGAAAAACAAGCCCAAAATGAAAAAAGTTTCATAAAAACACGCCTAATATGTCATAAGCAGTAAATTGAAACAGCAAAAGTGCCATAAAATACAAAAAAAGCAATCTGCAAAAGAGAAATCTGCGAAAAACAAGCCAAAAAAACAAGCAAATTTCAATTAAAACAAGCCCAAAAACAAGCAACCCGCAAGTCTTAAAAAAAATATTGATTTGCAAGCCATGCAATCTCTATCAGACACTCTTTGTTAAATTTTCTGCCACTCTCGTGTGCAGCTTTCCCACATTTGAATGCATTGTCTGACTAAAAGAGCATACCTACTGGAGCTAAGTTCAATTTTTTCAGAATTCTCAGCTCTTTTCCAGTCTCGCTTTACACTCACCCAAAGTGCATGCCTACTCCCATGTTAGCAAAATCACTAAACTTTATTATAAAGCTTTAACACCACTATTGGGTTATCTTCTTCTGCTGCTTTGTAATAAACCAAATAAATTGGTTTAAAATCTCAACTGAAACCTCCGACAAAAATATACCAAATATACACCAAATTTTTCATATATACCCATAGGTGTAGGGGCAGACAAATTTTGGGGGTGCGAAGAAATTGTACCCGAATTTCTCTAAACTTGCCCGAAAAAAACTCCATAGAAAATGACCTCAAAAAACGACTGCATCTCATTTCATGTTGGGCGCATTTTTTCAATTCAAGGCACTTCAAGCACCATTTTCGCCCAAATTTCCCCTGACTTGCCGAAAAGAACTAAAGATAAAGAGAACTAAAGACCTCCAAAAAAACGTCTGCGCTTTGACTTGGGTACAATTTTTGTAAAATCGAAGCATATACAGCAATTTTGAGAAGGTTTTCACACATTTTGCCTGGACTTTAAAAGATTTTGCCCAGATTTTCACCAAACCAAAAGTTTTGGGTGTGTGGTTGCACCCCCGCCCCTCCTATACCGTATATATATCAAATCAAGAATTTATACACTAAGCACTTTAAAAATTGGTATATACTGTGTATATACCAGTTGGCAACACTGTTTACATGACAGGCAGCAGCTAATGCTGTTGCACTGCTATCCACAGTTGGAAACGTGGCACTTGAAAAAAATGTGCAAGGTATTTGGCAAGTGGGATTAAATTGGTTGCCGGACCGGATGCGGGCCGTAGTTTGGCTACCCTGATGTAGCCTNAAGAGAAGTGGTGACAGCACACACCCTTGTCGGAGTCTAATACCAACGGTAAACAGTCATGATTTATTTTTCCCAACACGGACGCAAACTTCTGAGGAGGACCAAAGTGACTTGACGGCCAGTAACAGGTGGCTGTCAACATCACAGCTTACTCCCACAGCACTCCCCAAAGCTTTCAACGAGGAACCTGATCGTATGCTTTCTCGAGGTCGACAAAACATGTGTAAATGTTTTTGGCATACGCCCAAGGTTTCTCAAAAATTTGCTGGAGAGTGAAATTTATGTCTGTGGTGCTATGAGCACGATTAAAATCGCACTGGTATCATTCAGCTTTCGCGGCATCTTTTTCCAAGGCCACTTAGCAACTGTTAAATATTTGAAAATTCCCACAAAGCATGGCGGGCCGCACAAAACGCCCTCGCGGGCCACGTGGCCCGCATGTTTCAGACCCTGTTTTAGACCCTTTTCAACTACAAAATTCCTATTTCGATAGCATCTTGCCCCTTTCCTTCAAATCTTTACCATTATATTAAAAACAAGTTCAAAAAGTTATACCCTACCTGAATATGAGCCTAGAGCAACTGTCCACCGAATCAAGATTGAACTGATCACATGAAGAAGAATGCCAGATGATCCTTTAGTCACAACTTCTTCAACAACATTCATTGTCAGTCAAAATTTTTTGCAAAAACTTAGTTGCATTAAAAATGGCTAACATTGCCTAGATCAGAAAAATCTAGGTTTCAATTTTCTTTTTTTGGATAACATCATTTAGGGTGTCGCAAGTGATCTCACGTTGCTTAATCTTACTCTTTTACCATCTCTTTACCATGTTGCCTCTTGCTCGTCTATCTTGCACCATGCAATTAGAGAATGCTGCAACTGAAGTAATTCACTGGTGGCATAGTGCATTAACTTTTATTTCACCCACCTGTTCATTTCAAAAACAGAAAGGCAGCAAGCACCAGCACTGTTTTTCTAGACTGGTATTGTCTACTGGGGGATGAGCTTACAGCACGATTGACATTCGTGACAGCACGATTTTGTACATGATGCTAGACAATGTGACGAATGCGATGGCACATTTCTGTACATGTAACAACTGTTTTGAAAGGTTGAAGTCCTGCAGTGTGAGAGTACCACACCATAAAGTCTTTGGATTGCTGCATTTTTGTATTGATTTTGTGTGATTGCAACACCTTGTTTTTTTGTATCATTATTTATTTAAAATTCAGCTGTAGGAGTTTCAAGTGAAATGAGATATATCACAATTCACAACACTGTGGTTTCATCATAGGCCATTCAGTAACAAGGATAGTTCAAAAGGGGAGCGAAAATAATACTGCACAAGGGGACTTACAGAAAGCACAAACATTCAGATGGCAACAAAACTTACATTTGGAAAGCAATAGATATTCACTGAAGAAAGGCAAGTGGAGGGCAGTAATACTGGTTAATACACTGGGGATAGCTAGAATCCGATCGAACTCACACACTACGTCATTCACTTCGCGACCTGATAACATTTTGCGTACTTGTTTTTTCTGCAATGAAGTTTTATACAAATGTTCTTTCATGCATCAACACATCAATCCTGAAAATTTAATGCAAATTGAGTTATGAAGTTTGGCGTCGAAACATCTTGCTAGGCTTAGGCTGCAGGACTTTTTCAAAAAAGTTTGGTAGGGTCATTTCATTATAATTCAACCCAAATTTCTGAAATTTGGAGCCACATGGGTAAGTTTTTGTTCTTTTCCACATATGTTTGCAGCTACAAGTTTTTAGGAAAATTGACAACAATTTTGCAAAAATTGAATGAGCAGTTTTTGATTTATAGCTGCTTTTGTATTTTTACCACTAGATGGCATTTGCACTGATGAGCAACACAAAAATGACTGTAACTCTAGATCTGCTAGTCTAATCCTAATGAAATTGGTGTCTATACCCATGTTTTCTGGGATGGGCTTTCTAAATATGCAGTTTAAATTTACTGAAACCAATACTTTTTATGATATTTGCGTTTTTGCCCCTCTACATTGCTCGTCTAATTTGGGATAGATGCCGAAAAAAAATTTTTTTTTAATTTGTTGGTTTAGATCAGTGGTTCTCAAACTTTTCTGTACATTGATCCCCAATTAAAGTATACAATTTTCTGTAGACCCCATGGCCTAGCCCAACTGTTAAATGGAACGAAATCCTAAACCATGTGGTTCCCCCCATGGGTTGAATTATAATGAAATGACCCGGTACTAACATTTGTTTCGTAACACACAAAAACATTTTTCGTACTCATTTGTTTGCAATGAAAATTTGCAATAATGTACACCATACCCACCAAGACATTATCCTTGAAAATTTCAGGTTACATGAGCAAGAAGGTTTTTAGTTATGCAGTTTGGTATCCAGCAACAGTTTGTTAAGCCTAGGTTACAACACATTTTGCAAAACACTTAGGTGTTGAGAGTCGTTGTGTGCACTAGGAAATACTTTTTTCGTACTCGAGTTTTTCGCAAAAAAAAATTTCTCGAACTTTTTTCATACCTATGTGAATCACCTTTGAAATTTTGAAGTAGTTTTGACGAAAATCTGCAGAATTATGTGCTTTTGCGTTGGAGCTACTACGGAGAGTAGACTATAAAACTTTATTCCAATCAGCAAGGTTAAGAAGTTTGTGTACTGCACGATAACTTTTGAAAACTAATTTCTTTGCCATAAAAACTGCACAAATGTTTTGCCAATACCTACGCATGTTTTCTGAAAATTTGAGTTCAATCTATCAAAAAATCTCCAAGTTATTCACTGTTTAATCGAGCAACAGGGCTCTGCTGTTCACAGTGCATCGAACTGCTGTTGATGCGCATCTCTAGCAATGCGCTTGCCAAGAAATTTTTGCAGATTAATTTTTTCCGTAGAACGCAATAGGTTTTCTCAGGCTTAGTCTTTTTTCGTCACATTTTACACAAATATTCATTTTGCAAAAATGCATTCTACCTGAAAATTAAGCATGAACTTATGTACTTTTCCATCGGCACAACTCAAGTACGTAGGCTACAAAACTTTTGCCAATATGGTACTGTTGAATAGTGGTTGTGAAAGCACAACTTTTTTAAAACTGGTTTGTTCTCAATGAAAATTTACTGGAATGTCCTCATTATATTTATGCATCTTCCCAGAAAATTTCAGGTCAATCATTTAAGAACTTACCAAGTGGACTTTCAAAAAGGATTTCATTTCAGGAAGCTGTTGCACTGCACGCAATAACATTTTTTTTTTTGCAATTGAATTGTACAGGAATATTTGTCTTGTATAAATGAATCTTACCTAAAAAATCGGGGCAAATCGATCAGGTACTTTTTGAGTTTTGTACTTTTGAATCTAGCTATTGAACAAAAACAGTCCAAAACCATGTTGGAACTGCTGAATAATTGCACAAAACTACCATACCAAAGGTGTTAATATTTATTTTTGAATCCGACTTATGGTCCATATCATAAGGGTATTCAAATGACACAATAACACAAATATGTTTGGTCATAGTGCAGTATAGAGCAAGTGTTAAGTCAGGGGTTCCCAACTTTTCTCTGACCATGTACCCCTTCAGCATTCCGACAGATGAGCATGTACCCTTAAAATTTCTTATGACAAAAAGGCTGAGTGGAATAACAAAATTCTACTGAATCTTTAATAGAACTTTTAGATGTTTAGAACTATAAAGGCAAACTCCATTTTTATGTCTAAAAATTCAGATCTTGTGGATGTACAATAAATGCATCCCTTCATATAGGCAAATGTATCCTCAGGGATACATGTACCCCAGGTTGGGAACCCCTGTATCAGATGATAAACACAGACAACACAAGGAGATGCCAAACACTAAAACAACGCCCCAGCTATAACTGCATTCACTCATCATCAGATAGTAATCTGGCAGTGGGAAGAAAAATGAAGAAATTTTACCATCAGATTCTAAAGTAAATGGCTAAAATGTCAGGTGGGGATGCTCAGCAGCACACAAAAGCATGGAAATTGTCATGATCAAGGTTTCAAATGTTTTTGCAAGACTTAGCTTGAAGCTGACAACCTTTGCTTTTTGTTTCCATTAAATTTAAAGCAAGATTTGACAGTTGGTATTTTACTAGTTGCATGAAATCAAATTAATTGTGTGTTTGGCTTGCACACATCCTCGACATGGTGGGGGTGATGGAGGAATTATAAGAAAAAGCAAAAATTACAAGGCAACACAAGGCACATAGGTTCAAATTGCAACACATAAGCCAACATGGTCTACTTGTGACTTATGGGTTATTTTACAAAAACATGACAAGTTGTTTCATCAAAGAATGTACTATCAAACAAGTACGTGCTTCTAAACATCGAGTGCATTTTTAGTACGAAATCTTTTACTTTGGGCAAACTATCTTTGTTGAGTAATTTCTAGAAGCTCTATACAGTTTAGTCGAAGGGTCTCTGCTAAACTATGGCCCACAGGCCAAATTTGGCTTGCGAAGCCATTTCGTCCAGCTTGTGAAGCATTTTCATCCAGCCAGAAAAAAACATTTTGTCAACGATGAAAATAGTACATTTAGAAAAAACTTGTTGCTTTGGTGGAATGTAACTTTTCCTAGAACAATCACATTCCGTAAGATGTCTAGCCCTCAAATGAAACTGTTGTTTACAAGCTTATGTGGCCCTCAGACAAAATGTTTGAGACGTCTGACCTAGTCTAATACTGTTAATAATGTACATTTTTATTAATTTAATTTGTTTGTTTATGACATTGGAGTACAGGGCATTGGAGTCATCTGAATCACAGAGTTACAGACACTTTTTGGAACTGCGTTGAAGACAGAAACCTAGGGTTGCAGACACATTGTTAACACTAATTTTGGCCATCACTTGTTACAACACTACTGTGGAATAGAGCACCAAATCCTCAACTGGTCGAGTCTAGGTAAAATGTGAATGCATTGTGACTTGACAAGCCATCAATCAAACAGACACTGCAATGTTCGATCACTCATTCAGAGTAAAATGTGATTGTAGTGTTCAAAGAATAGGGATAAACACAAACAATCTACCGCATCAAACCATGTAACCACATGATGTTAATAGATTTTCAGAATCTTTCGAGAAACAAGTACTTGTTTTTCATTGCAAAGCCTCAAAGGTAAGAATGTTATATTGAACCTGGTGGCTACTAACACTTGCTCTCCAAGGCAGGTTGTATAGAGCTCTACATCCAAAATTATAGGCCATATGCAATCTCTGCATGCATGACTTCCTGAACTTACACCATAATTGTGATGCATACATGGGCGTACAAAAGGAACGCAAAAGTACATTTTTCACTGCATTTGAACAACAGGAAAAAGAGGCTCGCAGCTTGTTTGCTGCACAATATTGATATCGCAGTTGTATCTGAATGTCTTTGCCATCTGAGAGCTCAGTATCCGATACAATCCCCAGATATTTGTATTGGTTAACAGATTTTACGTTTTGACCACCTAATGTCAATAGTGGAGTGACTGTGCTTTTTGCACTCTTAGCCTTAAACGTCATACAAACAGTTTTACTGCAGATGAAAATAATCCCATGCGATTCTGCATAAGCTTGGCACACATCTAGTATTCTTTACAACCAATGTACACTTGCACAAAACACACAAATATCATCAGCAAACATCAAGTGATTTAGTAAGACTTCACCAATATGGCACACTGCTTTAATGTTTAATGTTTAGTTCATTGGATAAATCATCTAAACAAACAGCAAACAAGTATGGACTCGGTACTCCCCCTTGTCTAACCCCATTAGACACATGAAACGGCTCAGAAAAATGCTTTCCCCATTTTATTTGCATCGTTTATTCCTTGTACCAATATCAAAAGGCGTCATGCGTAATTAAAATGACCTGACTGTAACATACACACAAGATTAAATCATATTGACAAAGATCATGAGCCATAAGAATTCTATCTGCACACCACATCTCTCCCATAGTTGGACCACACTGGCACAGGCATTGTACTGTACTTGGACCACACTGGCATAGGCAATACTGAAGAAAAACAGACATCAAGACAACGCACTAGCAACTATTGCATTTGGTCACTGACACTGTCTTACAAGAGCATTAAATAATGGAGGAAAAAATGATGATTGTGATGATTTTGATGCCCACGGTTGTCTGCACTGAGAAGCTGTCACCATCACCAACCTTTCCATTGCCGAGAACTGACTCATTTCCGTCACCGCCGCATGCAGATGTGCAACCCTTACGGCGGTCTATGAGATTAAGAAAACCCCTGATCGTTTTGGTGATTGGTCTGTATAATTTAACAGGGGGAGAGTGTGACGGCTTTGATGCTCACAGTTGCCTGCACCGATTTCTCCACTTATTAGTGCCATGTCAAATTGGTTTGCCTGGTCGTTTGTATTGCACGTCAGTATCAGATCGTGTTTGGTTTCATACCAGGCAGTTGTGTTGCGCTGCAAATGTTGATGCATGCTGGTGTTCTTAGTTGAATAAAGCCTGGTGAAAGGTTTAGTTTGCTGACAGGCATTCTCGTGACAATGATTTGTAAAAAGCATCAGACCTTTGATGTGATTGGATAAAAAATTTGATGAAGATTCATATTAGTGAACAAAGCCATACAGATAGTTTCTAAACAAGGCATCAAAGGTCCTAACATAATGGTTAACCTGATGCAGGTGAACATTTACATTTTTGAGTATATAATGCATATGTCGGTAGGCATTGTTGTGGACAACTCCTAAGCATTTCATACGAGTCTGTGTGTATTTGCTCCACAATTGGCAAGCATACATTGGCATGGAATAAAGTTTTTTTTTTAGTTGAGCACTATGCAGAAGTACCTCTGAGTTTGTTTGCTGCACAATACGGTGATTTCACCTGTCTCTGGATGTCTTTGTTATCCTTCAGTGAGGCATTTATTAATACACCAAAATATTTGACTTGGTCAGAAAATTGTACACGTACAACATTTAGAAAAACATTGGGACAAAAGATACACCATTTGTTTTGTTGCAGTTGAAAGCGATTTCCTGTTCAGCAACACAATCATCACAAATATTCAAAAGACACTGAAATCCACTAATGCTTATGCTATGGTCAAACGCACATATATCATCAACAAACATCAGATGATTCACAATCATATTTGCCAGAGTACAACCTGCTATGGCTGTATCCAGCTAGAGTGTGAGTTCATCAAGCAAAACAGCAAATATATAAATAGGAAGTGGCTACGGAACCAACCATGGATCTTCTTATTTTAAAGATTATTGCATCGTACCACCTCACATAACGCGGTTCGAATAAAGCAGTCAGTTTGTCACTCAAGTGTCGTTGTCCTGGTAGCGTAACAGATAAGTTTCTAATTTCTTTTGCCATGCCAAAGGTTGTGGGCTTGCCTCATGCCTTACGTTTTTGCAATAGTGACTGCGTGCATGTTTCATTTCTCATGGACCGCTTTTTCTTTATTTTTTTAAAAACTTTCCAAACTTTTCCTTTAGGGGTTACGTTTAAAGACTAGCATGAGATTAGCGTTTGGTTTGGGTTAGCATTAGGTTAGTGTTTGGGTTAAGGCTATGGTTAAGGCTAAAGTTAGGTTTTAGATGAGTTTATTGTTTCTACAAAGCCTACTGCATTCTCCTCATGTGGTATTGTCACGGTACAAGAGGTGGGCAAATAAGTTTTCCAATTGAAGATCCACAGGCAGTTTTGTAGCCGCCCCATGCCATATAAATATGGACAATTGCCTTACCCTAACATAAGTAGGCATTAGTTACAGTGAAGGGTGAAGAAAAGTCAGTGCCCCATTTCACTTGCATGGTTTGGTATCTATATCAACTCATTAGTAGTCTTACTACTAGTACTATACTAGGCCCAAGGGTACATTGCGTTTAATTAGTTTAGTAAACAGCAAGTTGTAGTTAGTTTTGTCACATTTGTGTTATCAGAAGAACTCTTTGACTGTTATTACTAATATAAGTAAAAACCTATTAGAATGCTAATTAAACATGTCATAGAAATCACAAAAAGCTTTAAAACCACATTATGATATTTGCTTGATTTTGATTTTTATTGCTTGATTTCAATCAAGATTTAAATTACTGACAATCAACACTGCAACCAAATGCACAAAGATTATAATTGTGCTTATCTTCGTAAATTATTATCAGCCGTCTGCAGACCACCAGTTGCCAGCCATAATGACTCAGCAGTTGTCTGGTCCTCTTGTTTGTGCTATCTTTTTCAGTCATACAGAGAGAGCACTTGTTATATTGCAAAGCGCAAAGAGAGAATGAAACCATAAAGGTGTTAAAGCTATGGAGTAAAAAGTCAGTGATTTTGCTTAACACATGGGAATAAGCATGCACTTTGAGTAAGCAGAGATCAAGATCACTTAGCTCTAGGCATGTGCTTTTAGTCAGCTAATGGCATCCAGAGGTTGGTAAACTGCGTATGAGAGTGGAACATGGTTTAGAGAAAAGTGGCTGATAGAATTTGCACAGCTTGCAAAGCAGGATTCTGCTGGTTCTGCGCATCCTTTCTGCTATCTGTACAAATAGAAAATTTCTAATCGCTAATCGGCTGGTATTGTGCAGCACAGTCGTAATACGGTGGACCACCTAGGGAATGAAATAGCAGTTGCAGGTGTTAGAAGGTTTAATTTTCCAGTGTTGATAAAAATAACACTGCTCTATTTAAGAAAGCAGAAAATGATCTTGCGGCTTTAACTCCATGTGATGCCAGTCAAAATGGTTGATCAATCAGCTTTTACAATATAACGGCACCCTGCAAAAAGCGGAGCTCCGTACAGAGTGGAGCTTGGTTGCGGAGGTTTGATGATGTAACCGGAGTCGCTAAAACCGATATTTAGCGTTGAGCAATGAGAACTAAACGGTAGTAAAAATAATTTTATTGCTAAAAGTTGATATAACAATATGGTAAAAGAAGTCTATTCTAAACTTTGATAATTTTTTCTTATCTGAGTTTCACAACGGTTCGGGGACAAAAAAATAGGTTTCAACAGTTGTGAATGTATAAAATTTTTAAACACCGCAAACATCCATGCATTAGATGTTTGAGGGAAGCGCATATTTATTTGCAATAATAAAAGATTTTTCCCTTGCTTTTTTTCTGTTTATTCCTTTTGCAAGGCAACTTTGTGCTACTCCGGTTACGTCATCAAACCTCCGCAACCAAGCTCAGTTATATACGGAGCTCCGCCTTTTACATGGCACCAATCTAAGTTAAGTAGAAAATAGGCTAGCATGCGAAAAAGCAGCATCATACTTCAGGCTTCTTTGTTACAGATAATTTGATTATATTTGGTATATTTTCAGACTACATTATATCCGTTGGAAGACAAGTTGACAACGCTGATTAAAAATGCCAACCTGGCAACCCTGACGATTTACTCCGCTCCAGTGCACATGTCACGTTTGCAAGTGCGGAAGAGAGTTAGTAGTGTATGCTGCTTTGAAACTTAAATTAGATAAGAAATATTACTTGAAATACAGATCTAAACATTCTAACAAGAAATAAGTCCATAGCGATGTCACCTAAACATTCGAACTACGACGTACAGTACTGTGTTCAAAAGCAAATCAAAATCCTAAAAACTGAAGAAAATGTATTATGAAACGCCATGTGTTTCGTGCTTCAGGTGGGGTATTTTCCCTTCAGTGCAACTAAAGGGAAATACAAGCACAAGCAGCACCAGCGATAATCACGGACCAAGAATGCCGGAGTGGACTCCGGCCGGAGTTTGCATTTCAGGCAGAAGCCGGAGTCAATAGTTTAGGTTCGAGCCGGAGCTGAAGTCAACATTGAGGTCTGTGCA
>JGI24022J15233_10004830_pt1 | contig 14051 bp, 9 predicted proteins | sample Ectturendosymbi2_FD_15233 | JGI IMG/M metagenome (IMG submission 15233) | reverse complement strand
TCTACTCGAAATGGTCGAGTTTCGTTCCGTTGCACAGGAAACGAAACCTTGTCAACTCTCTACTCCGCCGCGCTTATGATATTTCCAGTTCCTACCAACTGCAGAGATAACCAACCCTTAGTTTAATGCTTCACCACCTTTGCTATGGAGTAATTTGAGTTTCAATGCAGGATTTACGGAAAATTCAACTAATATTTTTGCCGTTGTTGCTTTATTCAAAGATCATTGTAAAGTCTGAAACAGCGATGTCCAACCAAAATTCCTTGCTGAGCCAAATATCACGCTGCTATATCAACAGCGACCGCACCTTGAATGACTCAAGATTATCAGAACAAGGACAGCTTGTCTGATTGTGCTTCTACTACAGCGAAAACCTAAACTGGGCCGCACAAAACATTGACTGGGACGCATGGGCCCTCGGGTTGGACATAGCTCGTCATAAACCATATCTGGCTTCTATAGTTGAGATCAGGCCCGTAACCAGAGGGGGCGAAGCCTCCCTAAAAGATTTTTCGCCCCCCTGGGAAAATGTGTTGGACGTAGTTTAAAATTATTGGGCTCGGGTCAAAAAATTTGGGCCCCTCTCAGAACACTCTTCGCCCCGGGCCTGGTTGAGATTCGACTATTTTAATTAAAAAAATCAATTTTTAAATTTTTTCTAACAAAATGATAACTTTCTTGAGTTTTAAAAGTGTTCAAGCATTTGAAAATGAACTCATTTAATTTATTAAAATTTATAAACTAAAGTTTGGTCGTTTTCTTGATTGTAGGTTAACTTGCATGGGCACCCTTTTAGACAGCTTCTATTTGCTGGTGTTAATATCATCATTGATATAATCGAATCATTAAACCCGCTGACAAGACAAGATATATGGTGAAAATGATATGAAATTTGCCAATTGTTTTCATTGGTTCATGCAGGAACATGCTGTTTCCACGTGCATGTCGATTTGTGTTGTAAATATCAGCTTTAATCTCAATGTTGTTATGAGGTATTTGGTGAAAGCCTACAAACTCGTTGAATTATTAAGTGAGGCTGTACAACTAATTCATTATACATTAGCCGAATGATCTATAAAATATTTTTATTCGTGTAAACTTACTGTCCATCCGTTGTCGCAAAACACTTCTTTGCAATTCCGCAAAGTTTGTCTTCCGTACACTGATGACGTCAAGCAGCTTGCCGGAGTCATAAGTCTTTGTATATCTATAAATCACACGTTTGAATTGATCAGTGTTTGCTTATAAGGTTGCTACAACTTAATATAAACTCTATTCCTAAAACAAGAGCTTCATTAATCCTCAAAAACGATAACATGTTGTTGAAAATAATTCTGCAATGTTTCCTGCAGAATATAGTGCAATTTCCACAATTTGCTTGTGGAAATCTGAGGAGAATGGTGCTTTTTTTCTTAGCTGGTTTGATGAAAGCTGTTATTCGTATTGCTTGGCATTTATCCAAAAAGGTTCTTACATCCAGTTTTTAAAACCAGCCTAAATTGTTACAACCTTTGGACCTCTTAAACGTCCTTGATAAGCAAATATTTTCTTTTACATTTGAACTTTTCTCGAACTTCTTCCTCAAAACTTCCAAGATCTCCAAGCTCTCCCTTCTGTCCAGTGTCGCCTTTTTCGCCTCTTTCACCTTTGCTCCCTGTCGGTCCAGCTTTTCCGGGAGGACCAACGTCGCCTTTCGTGCATGTGCTGCCAGCTACACCGCTTGGCGTAACTGTGACGTTGTTATCACACACTGGAATTGTGACGTAGCTGCATTGTTGCGAATGACCTTCTGATCCAACCATAAAATCCAACAAAATTACTGTTACGGTCGCCAATAACGCAACTACTTTTTGTCGCAGCATATTAGCCCTGATACTCTGAATCTGTTGAGTGTAAATTGCGTTTACTGCTTTCCACCACAAACAGTAATGTTTCCTGCTTTGAAAAACAGATTAGAGTCTCCCATTTCCAACAATGTGACAAAATATTGCAACAAGTGTATTTTTGGCAACTCTCAAATAAGAAATATATTGTAGGACGGCAACTTCCTCTAACTGTAACCGTGTTGCGATGTTCACAATAGAATGCAAAGATTTCCTGTGTTCATGAACCTAATCAAATATTTATGTTCTTCACTGTATTTACGGTTATCGACTGGCGATGCCCGGCAGATGAAAATTCCGACGGGAAATACTATAAAAAATTATTGATTTGGAAAGATTGGTTAATGTGTATTGTACTCAAAGAAACAATTTTCCCAACACTCTTTCATACTGAACATAAGCCCGAATTTTCAGAAAATTTAAGAAACTTTCAAAAGAAGCTATTTCAGAAAAACAAGTTACTGTAATTTGATGCATCTAAAAGTTTACAAAAATCACGCATAAAAATCGAAAGATTTGTGGAAGATTGTTGCAGCCAAGTAATGGAGAGTCGAGTGATCTAAAATATTTTTATTCCTGTAAACGTACTGTCCATCCGTTCAAAGTGTCTTTGGTGCTGGGCAAATTCCTGTCAACGACTCAACCGACATTCTTAAAATACGAGATACTTACCGATGCAATTCTGCACTGATTCCAAATGTCAGAATGTTACTGAAAAGTCCCTTTCGATTTTTGCATGAAGACCTGCATCTAACACAATGTCTGGATGAACCATTCACTATTTAATTTCACCAAATATCACCAACAAGCTTAGAAGTAAAAGCTTTGCTAGCCAGACGTGACGCCCAGCGAACCTACAAATATCAGAATTGACGGCCATTCAAGACCCATGAACAGCGCGTAACCAGCTGAAATTTTCGAAATTTTGGGTTGGGGGAGCAAATTGATTGTAACTATTCTTGTACTTAACAACTATAAAACCTATTAGCGTTTTCGCAATGTTTTAAAAATTTCCGGGGAATCAGTTGTCCGGTTGCCACCCCTGGAAGCGGGCCTGCTCACAACGTAAGTTGCCCTCTTTATAGTTTTGAAACTGTCGTGCGGATGTCTTGTGAACCTTAATCAACTTTTTGGTTTCTTAAGGCCTCTTTTGCAGTGAAGCGTTGCATCCGCCCTGCCGATGAATTTAAGATGATTTGGTTTCGTTCAAGGAAAGGAATAGCATTTGTGAATGCTTCCTTTCCTGTTAGAATGATTTTTTTGCCACAGGGGCCACAATTAACATACTCGTACGTTTGGTATTTTACTTGATAGGCGCTCTAGGTCGGGGTCACCAACCTTTACGTAACTGAGTGCTACGTCTTGGGTACCGATTAACACTAAGGGCTACTAGTTTGATATACACTTCTGAAACAAAATTTAGTTCCATTTACCTTTAATTATGTTATTAACTTATCATTAATGATGTAATCTATGTCACGATGCTCATCATCTTAATGCTATTTCAAAACAGACCCGGGGACGACCAATGTGGCCCTCGCGGGCGACCTCATGCCCGCGAGCACAGTGTTGGCGACCCCTGCTCTAGGTTCTTCAGGACTGGAGGATGGCAACAAAAATTCGAAAGTTCCAAAGCAGAAAACAACTTGGTTTTGGTGCATCTTTTCAGATTTAGTGATGCAATCACACATTTCGTTGGCTTTCCAAGTAATTAGTCTCCACCAAGATGACATAATTAGGCGAATCAACCGAGCAAATTAAAAAAGTGCAAAAAAATTGTAGAGACTACAGACTAGTAGCTTCAATACAGATATGTGCAAGTTTGAATCATCGCGAAAAGAAGAAAGCAGATCACAGTCGGTGAATACCGTGAACTTACCATCGCAACAAGCAGTTCATCATTGAAAATCATTCAACTGCGAGTTTCTAATCTTTTCCTGATGCTGACAGTCTAAGGCAGTTCGCTATCCAATCAACGTGACTAAACTGCGACTGCAGGTGCTCATCACGTCATACTAAACATGCTGCGCAACTTGTCTTGGATATTGCGGATTTACACGGGCTACGACTGTTGTCGAGGTTTTATGATGTTCAATATATTCACAATTGACGTGTACAGGTCTTGAGAACAACGGGCTTTACGAAGCAAGAAACTTTCGTTGAATTTTAGAGCATTTTTAACGCGATATAATTACAAGAAAAATGTTTCAGTCCAGTATTTATATTGTGACGAATTTTAACAAAGTGAGTGGCAGGTATATAGTTCTAAAGATGCTGTCGTTTTTCTGAATGTGTCCAATGCTTTGTCGGAATTGGCAGGACAGACGTAGAAGGCATGAACATTTTGGCTACTTCTTGTAATGTACGAGGAGTCTCATTGCACGGAAATTCATGAAGCAAGCAAATTCCAGACAAACAATGAGTGACGTCAAGCCAAACAGGACTTTTGAAGCTCTGTTCGTGGGAACCACCGACTGGCCTCTCGTTAGTGCTTGTTTTGCAAAGGCTGTACGCCTAAAATGATATACCTGCGGTTCACCGCTATTCATTCGCGCAGCTGCAGAAACTTGGCTGTCAGTTTTAACTGGCATGAACTTTCAACTACTAATTTTATATTACATTATAACGTGGTTTTGTGTTTGCACCAGTCTCAGACAAGCTGTCCTGGAGTTTTCGTCCACACTGGCTCACAGTGGAAAGTCATTGTAAATCAAGTTGTAGGGATGTTATTTCTCAGTGCAAGCTTGGACACGTCTAAAACTCTGCGCACAAGCCGGCTTGGGTTCCACTGTTGCCAAAAAGTCACGTTTTGCGTGCAAGCACGAAAAATGAGAAAATTTGAACGGGTCACTTCCTGCAAGTGAAACTATCCTAGACATATCTGGTAATAATTTACGTCACCATGTGCCCTTTCGTTGATGAAAACCGCTCTTTCTTTCTTTGGAAATGTTACGAAGTACAGGCAAATAAAGGCCAGTTTTTCGGCAGACGAAAGCTATCAGCCTATGTGTGCAAAAACGCTTTTTCTTTGGGGAAAAATGTGACTTTGACATTTGTGGGTATTCTCATTAAGGTTTGTTGAAAAAGAAAGCAGAAAAAAGTTATGAAATCTTTGTAACTTCACAAGAAACGCTTCCCAAGTTTTGAAAGAATGCGTAAAACACTAAGTCAAAGTCAGGTTTTTGTGCTGAAGTGCGCAACAGTTCATTGCATGTTATTTTGTGAAATGACCTAATAAAAATACAACTTTCCATAATGTGACGATCCACACTTTTTGATTGCTCAATTAAAAGCAAGGAAACTCAGATCGAATGAGTACTTTTCAACTTTCGTACCCAGCAAAATTTGAAGATTGTTTGGAGTGGAGATTCAATCAAGGTAACTTGCAAATCCGTCAAGGACACAGTGAAAGACCCTGACATTAGGGGAGACAATTTTTCTCAGTGGTGGATAAAAAAGTAGCACGATCTGAGATCAATCTATCTTGCACGCACAATTGACTAAAGTACTGCCTTTTATTTAATAATGTTTCACATCACGCTTTACAACGATAAACGTTTTTCCATTTATGCATGAAGATTAGGTGGAAATACTAAATAATGTAAGTTTTTGTCAACTGGTTTCCTTTACTCCTTGCTAAATATCTTTGCAACTTTATGTGTATGCTGCAACCGATGCTGAAAAATAAGCAAAAGTGTGGTTAATTATCCGCAGCAAACAAAAAAAGCACATATTTTTATATCTCCATTTTTATGGAGCAATAACGTATCATTTGCTAAAAGCACTTAAAACAATCACCAATGCATAAAATTCATTATTTCGGCCCTTACCCTGCAAGCATGACACGTTTAAAATTCACATGAAATTGAATTAAATTAAAAAAACATTTCGTTTGTGAGCTGTATCTGCTTATGCCAGAAATATACAGCAAAGTGTTAAGACATAGAATGAATTTAGCCTGTATAATTTTTGTAGTATGTAAAAAAAGCGTATATCAGATTTTGCGTTAGCCCAAAGAAGCGTTTTCCAAAGAATTAAAAATTCTTTTGCCACAAACATTTTTTGCAAAAAATAAAGACTTTTTCAACAAAAATAAAGATAACAAGTCTTAACTATTGTAAAGGAATTTATTTTTTAAGTGGTTTCTGCTTTGGGGGTATTACAAAATAGTAGCGCACATTAAATTTGTTCCCTATAAGAAAATGTCGTATGCTCGAGAAAGAAGTGAAGATTTTGCGAAACCCGTGGGATAAGCGATTATGGTACTTACTAATGCAGTCATGCTTCGTTCACTGCAAGAAACGAACGTTTCTTCCGACCAGTCGTCGCTTTTTGTTGTGAAATTAAATTTGACACGAATGAAGGTTCCACTTAACATAGCAGTAAAATTAAACTTCCGTTTGTTTTTCAAGTATAAATTTTTGGTCTCTAACATAGCTTAAAATCAAGTTATTCAGCTTATTAGAGTCTACTAATTTCAATAATATATGCTTACGACTACATTTTCAAAGCTGCAAGTTGAATCTGACAGATTAGCAGTACTTTACTCACATTTTTACCAATGTATAAATTTGTGTAAATCATGTGTACATTGAGTCGGAAATAAGTGAGAGAGCTGGTTATTGAATGCTAAATGGAATAAGGGTTGTCGATGCTGAAGATAAGCAATGAAAGTTGGTCTAATATCGCAAGACCAGAAATCTTACCTTTCATCTCCATGATCGCAAACATTTTGCAAGGAATTTGCATCCACTTTGCTCAACAAGATTTGTTCACGTGAATTAGTCAGCGAAAGCAAAACATAAACCTCATGAAGTCGAACATATTTTTTAGAAACTGTTGTAGAAACACTTCTAAATATACTCCATGTAAGCCTTACTTGGAAAGAGATGCTCAGACAAAAAGCGAAGACCATGTTTTATGTAAAGATCGCGAAGATTGCGAAAAGGCAGCATTGCATGACATAATATCTTACCGCTCTAACAGACAATCAGGCGCATCGCATCAAATTTAAGACTACATGCTAAACCTGGCACAATAAAGGATTTGTTTCTCAAATTGATATCTTAAATTTCCGAGCGATCGATTCTTTCGTCCCGGTCGAGCCAAGATAGATTCATATATTTGTCGTTTGTAGCAGTAAGAGTCATCTTGTCAACAGCAATATCAAAACAATCATGACTGAACCGCATAAAGGGTGATTGGTTTTGTCAGTATTTTTTCTTTTTTTTGTATGCCAGGCAGCAGTGAGTGCTGCAAAAAAATCCTGAAATAAAACAATCTGTCTCTGTTTTTGTTCATACACATTTCGCAAATTCATAAATTTATCCAAGTTTGTAAAATTTTAGACCATGTATTATATCACTCATCATCATCGAATGGTATATTTTGTAGGGCTAAGATGGCGTTTTCTGTCTGAATCCTCAATATCAAATGAATGTTGAAAATGTTCCCATTACTTGCAATCGACTAAAAACGTACTTTTAAAATTGTTGTCTACACACAGAGATGTGCATGAATGTGCACATATTGCCAACCTATCCACTCAATGCTGAAGTGAAGAGATTCTCTTCCGCGCTTCACAAATTTTGCAAGTTAGTGTTCTGTCAAGCATGATTTAAATACTCTCGTTTCTTAAATGGAAAGTCACTCGCTTTCATCAAAAGAACTGCCTCCTTTTTTATCCATCATACAAATTTGTCTGATTTAATCCAATGAACGAGGAAGAATTTCAACCTAAAAGAAACGACTTTACATCACTTAGTCTTAGCCCGTTATCTAGAAGCAGACAAGCTGTCCTCTTCACTGGATAAAAGTTCTTTTGCAAAAAGCCTAAAATCGCACATGCTCTCTCCCATGATGACAAAGTTGTCAATATATTGCTGCAGTGATTGGTTTCCTGAATGTCTGGGTCCTCTGGAAACCAAACTTAATACACGTTGTCAAACAATTAGCTTTCATTATCATGATTTTGAAACAAAGTTGAAAATTAGCCTGGTTTGTTTATGCGATGATCATTTGTCATTGTAATTTTAGACTAAGACCAAAGCAAATAAAACTGCTCCAAGGCTAGGTTGAGTCCAGGGGTAAAATCTTGTGTTTTCGTTCCCTGAGTAGCACTATTTTAACAAATAAACTAGAAAAAAAACACTGGTTTTATGCTCAATATTTTGTAGATTGCTACAGTAGATATTGACTTGAGTATGCAAGCCAAAAGAAAAGCAGCTTGCAATTACAGTAGTTAGTTTAACTACTAAATACATGGAAAGAATATGTTAGCGCACAAATCAAATGTTTGTCTCATTAAAAATGTGGCATTTTAATGACGGATGTCTAGTTATTTTGATAAAAAAACGTGCAGATAGCACGGCCTATTAATTTTTGCGGTCGGCTGATAGTACATGTTTCCTAAAATTTGTCTTTAATGGCTTTCTTCTTCGCTAAATCGGAAAAGAGTACTTCAAGGCCAAGTATAACGACGATATTTCCCTTTCTGTCGATGAAGTTCACACACCAGTCAGTCTCCCTTTGCAAAATAGTTGACTCCAGTGCGCTTCTATGAGAATTAGTTTCAAAAACGCATGTCAATGCCAGCAAGAGATGATCGAATCACAAGAGCAATTCTCAATGCGAATTAAAGGTTAAGGAAAGCAGATATTATTAATTCAAGAGCTTTCCAGGATTATATTGCTCGCAGCAACCTCCATTCAAGTGCCATCAAGCTCTCTCAAGATTCTCACAACAGATACTCGAATCACAAGATAAGTTTTAATGCGAGTGAAAGATTAGGGAAAGCAGTCCAACGAAATGTTCGACATATTGAATTCAAGAACTTTCCAGGGTTGCATTGCTCGCGGCAACCACCGTTCAAGTGCCTTCACTTCACTCTAAAGATCTTTCGCGTCAAGGCCATTGTCGCCATCATATATCAAAGCTCTCTTAAGATTCTCACTAATCTCCATTATTTCTGCTGAGGGTTGATTAAATGTGCAGTGCTCGTCGTAAGAAAACCAAACATAAAACTATGGTTGCGCATTACATGAAGTCTTTCACGTACAGACGCAACATATGTATCTCAAACTGTTTCATGTTCAAACAGTTTTCTCTTTCCCGTGCCTTCTTTTAACTCAAACGTTGGTCGTATTTCTAATTTAGAAGCAGGCTCACCTGCATCTTTTATGACTTCTACATAAGCTTTCGCGCTTCTAAAATTCTCCAAGCACTGCTTCGCATGGTGTGTTTGGACTGCAAGTCCTGTCATATTTGCTTATTTAATTGCAATGTGTTACTTGCAAGGTTGACGTCAAACTGAATGTTGTACCAAATTACACGTGAAGCAACAATCTTGAAAGAGTATATGGAGTTAGCTGTTGACTGCACCTCAATCTGTGTCAGGGGCGGATCCAGGGGGGGCGATTGGGGCGATTGCCCCCTCCTAAACCTGCGAAAGTAACTTTATTCATCATGACTTTTTACTATTCGGAAACCAGCATTTGCGATTTAGGGCCATTTTGTCGTCCATTGTTTTGTCACAGCAGTGTTGTAAAGTATAGTTCATCTCTCTTACAGTAGCGAAGCCGTTGTGAGACTTGACTGGCAAATATTGCTGAAATAGCCCCCCCTAACCTCACTGACTAGATCCGCCCCTGATCCGTGTTAACTTTTTTCGGGCCTTTCAGACTAGCGTTTTCGAATGTTACTTAACGAACATCCTATATAATTCCGCTTAGACACTCCATCGGTTTTAATCACAGCGTTAAAATGAATGGTTTCACTGCAAGCTCATCCTAAAAGTCAGCATATCTCGAAAATGCATCCAAATGTTGAGTGAAAGCGAAAAAAATTTAAATGTTGCAATAACACTGAAATACTTCAAGCAGCAATTAGTAGTGTTATTGACGACTAAGATTTAAAGAATAGATGCTGCTAGGCACAAAATCCACTCGTGAGTTACGGTACAGAAGAGGCTATTGTCTTCTTCTCGCGTTGCTATCATTATCATATCCTTGTCCTCTCAAAATTATTTGTATATTAACCGATTTTAAAACAAAGACGTGCCCCAGGGTCTCTACAGTAAAAGCACCCAACCCGCAGTTTCGTATAGCTGAATAAAGTCTAAAAAGTACTCAATGATATTGAAATCCGGTAGGCCTTCACCTGAAGCGTTTGTGACATCCACAGAACAAGGCGAATAACAACCGTCATTTGCTCGTTATAGTCAACACAGGATTGCTCAAAAGTATTTCCAAGTTCTTGCCTATTCTAAAATCAACTGCCTTGTCGAATCTGCAAGAAAAGCTATCACGGCAACTTATATTTTAATTCCAAGGTAAGGACCCTGTGATTTTTTGGAAGCAATTTTTTTCAGTGCTTATCCATTATCGGGTCAAACACCGCCACATACCACTTAATTTCAAAAATAACAATTAAACTCTCTAGGTTTCCAGTAAGCTTTCAAGGAATCAGCCGACTTAGCTCTGCTTTCATGCTTGGCGGTTTTTCAAACTTGCACGTATCGGTATTTAACCCTGCTCAGGTCTATTTTGCCCGTATATGGCAAATGAACTTGAAGCGTGATGCAAGCATACGACAAATGACCGTTTCAAGGTGAGCCTTCCAATAGCTGATTTGTTTGATGCGGTCTTTCAAGCAGTATTCTCAAAATCTTGCATATCTGTTGTTTATATGAAGTTAGGGGTGGTTTGCCAGGCGCGGGCAAAGTACACCTGAAATGTTCCAACGAGAAGCTGGTCAAAGACAACTTTGCCAGTATGCGGCAAATACGTTTTGACATTTTCATGTGGTGCCAAGCGCAAGACATTCTTGACGAGCAGAGCCGGGGCGCCGAATGGCTGCGGAGGGCGCCGAAAAGTCCCAACAATGTCAAAGTACTTCCTTCAATGCAGTACATTTGCTTCCGACAGACCTCAGTGTCGAACATGAGGGCGCCAAACTTGCTTCTTGCCCCGGGCGCCATATAACATCGTTACGACCCTGAAAACACGCCCCCATTGAACTACTTGCATGTTTAAGAGGCTTGTAGAATTTTCCGGTTGAACATTCATAATGTAGCACCTGTTGAGGGCCAACTTCAAACACAAATTTTCTAAACTTTCCTTTTATCTGACACTTTCTCATGTACCGAGATCATTGTATCCTAAATCGGTTCTGCTTCAGCTTCACCTGTTTTGTCAACAAGGGCTGTTATTACATCATTTTTTCGCCCACAGATTCCCGACACACTTTGTCTTCGTATCAGCCTCTACGGTTTTCCTGTCCCATTAGCAATTGGCCACCATCCCGAATTGTCAGAACTAAAAGTGCGAGTAGGTACTCGTCAGTCAACGGGCACGAATGCGACGTACAAATTCCCCTTCACTTATTTCAGGCAGTCGCCAAAGTCCAGCGAAAATCGCAGTTTTTATTAGTGAAGCAAAGTCGCGTTATTTTTCACGTGCTCTTCCTGCCTTGCATTGCTCCAACACAATCGACATGAGCACAGAAAATTCTAGAACAATCAGATTTCGCAAACATAAGTTACGAGGTGTTTGTGCATTGCCTGCATGCGGTTGCACAAGCAGTTATGAGTTGCGCGAACATTCCTTAAAACATTTCATACTTGAGAAATATCGAATGCAAACCTGTGTGTTACATATGCGCGTGCAATGCTGGGAATAATTTTTCAAAATAAAAATACGAAACTTTCACTTTAAATGATATATCAAAATCAATTTTCAAAGTTAGATTAATTGTTCTTGCGACTCCGTATTGCGTCGTTTTCAGTCACAGTTGCGATCCTAAGGGGGTGGCTGGGTGGGCCTTGGCCCCCAGTTTTTTTGGCTGGACCCCCTGCTTGGTCCCCCACTTCTGTGCTTAATTTCACGTTAAAGTTCATTTGATTGACATACACAGCAGATAACTTTCAGTCAGTAAAATTTTAAACGATAATTTGGAAGTCCTCTCGCATGCATTAAATATTTCCCAAATGCATGGTAAGCTGGGCTGTTGGTTTCAATGGCCGGGTGATGGGAGATGTTGATGATGACACATGCCAGTGGCAGTGATTGCTCGGATCCTGCGTGAAATGTTATCAGATCGCGATCGTGCTGGTGAAAGTTTAAGTTCGAAGCTAAAGAAACAGTCGCAGCAATGGGAAGATTGATCTATCGTGCATTTCATTGTGAGGCAGAACTGGATTAATTCATGTTTTATATCATTTTCACTAATTCAATATGCATTTGCGAACTCTTATGAGTGTTCTTCTGATAGAAATGTTTGAACTACGTTAAATACGTTTTAACAAAAGGGTTATGAGGCGGAAAGGACCAAAAACACCGTCCGTCCTGTCCCGTTAAGGTTAAAGAAAGAAAAGTGGTATCGCAAAACATGGCCTCTCTTTTTCAGGCGTAGTGGTTGCTGCATGTCTTCACAGGAAGCAGACTCAAAGCAAGACCTCTCCTATATAAAAGTGCCCACTCAGCAACCAAATCAGTTGCACCCCATGGTTTCACAAAAGTTTCTAAGCAAATGGCGCGACCAGTTTGCTCAGCCGTATCATATCAGCAGTTACTGCCAAACGCGCAAAACAATCAAAACCATCAAGCATCGATCCTCGCGCGCGTGACGAAGAACCGTGTTCTGGCTGCAGGTAGTGGAGCCCGTTCCAACTTCCAACAATACATGACAGTATCCCCATCAGTGTGTCGTAAGAGCAGAGAGGATTTACACAGTGAGACTTGAAAGCCACTGAACTTTAGCTAATTTATTTCCGAGATGTACGTGTTTGCTGCTCATGCATTTCGCAATGCCCTGTACTATATGTGATGCAGATACTACCTTTAGTGAACTTCGTTGCATTAAAAATTATCTGCGATCGCGCACAACTCAATGTGGGTTGAATTCTTGTTGTTAACTAAATATTCATGCCACTGGGAAAGTTGAACTCAATGTTGAAGGATTGGTGGATGTCTGGACTCATAGGGCTTCAATTCGCATGAATATTTTTAGGCAGTTTTGTGTTTTCAACTTTTTATGATTCCAGTTTAATCTGTTGTGATCTTGTTCTCAATGACCTTACTAATGAAAATTATGGCCAATGAAAACGATATCAACGACATATTGCAAACGTTTCGATAACTCCTGCTATCATCATCAGTGCATTGCAAATTGAACTGCAGTGATCATGCTGCAAATTCTTATTGGTCACTCAGGTGAAAACGCTGTGAAAAAAGAAAAACGCGAAGGGCTGTTTCGGTAGTTACGTAGTGGCGCTAAGAATACGTAGCCACATGACTCAGTTGGATACTCGCCGATGGTGATGCCGCGTGACGTCAAGAGTGAGGCATGAAGCTCTGTTACAAGTTAAAACATCCCATCGATACCTCTATGCATTTTAGCTTGCGAACCTATGCTATCCAGATGTTATTTTACGAATGACTCAAGGCGTGACACTTGGCGACGAAATGCAAAGGTATGAAAATCGCCCTTGACAAGCGAGCCAATTCTACTTCGAATAGGGAGATCCCAGTTACGATGGTACGACAACGTAACAAGAATGCCCCACGAAAGATTGGCGGGGTGATTTCTGCTGGCTAAACCCACGGGAATGCAGCCCAGAAAATGACCAAGGACCAGGTGGTTTGATTACGTCTTCGCCTTGGATCGATATCGTCTTGATATAGAGTCAACATAGCTATCAGAGATTGCTGAAAACCGTGAAGTTTGTCGAGATCTCCTAGTGCTGCTGCCCCGCAACACTTCCAAGACAAAAATCAGGCGTGAAAATAAATATTTGCGAAATCACAAATATTTTGATTAAAGAAACTTTTTTTGCAAACTTTGCCCTTTCATTTCAATTGCTTCCCTTGGCTGTTCGATACTGCAAACTGTAAAAGTTTCGATATGAGTTGACTACTCTATCATGCTATTAAGCAACACATATTTTAAACATTTTTCTGCATGTTGATTGCTGTTGATATTGTTATTGATAAAGAGGTTGAAAGGAATGCTGATCTGATGAGCAAACGATTATTTTGTATTACTGTCAGCAGATTGTTGCTTGTCCCATTAGAACAGTGGTTCTCAAACTTTTTCTGATCGCGTACCATTTGTGTGTCCATTACTGTCATCACGTACCACCTTGTTCCAGGAAAAGTTAATGTGCCAAAT
>JGI24022J15233_10004829_pt1 | contig 14052 bp, 5 predicted proteins | sample Ectturendosymbi2_FD_15233 | JGI IMG/M metagenome (IMG submission 15233) | reverse complement strand
CAGGAAGGGAAACCTGAAAACGTTCAAGCTCTTGCTTGAAGAGGGCGGAGATGCAAGAACACAGTCTGAGGTACGTGGTCGCTGTAAGGGGCTGGAGAAGGAAAAACTGGCAAACTTGCACTCGTGCTATTTTCCCTTACTTTCAGAAACCGCATCAATGCTTTTGTCTTCACAGCAGAAAAACAAACATCAGAAATTTGCTGTTGGAAATGATGAATCGAACCAATATTCGAAGTGTTTATGTCGTGCACGCATTAATATTGCATAACCGTTGTTAAATGGTGTAGAACATGGGAAGGACTGCGTCACCCCCAAAGCTGAATTAAAGCTTTTGGCGAGGTGAAACTCCTGAAACATGCTTACAGCATGGCGAATGCAGTTTTTCGAAACGGTTATGACGCCCTTTCAGTTCTATAACAAGTTTTCTCGGTTGGTTGATGCCTAAGCTGTACATGTTTCGTTGTTACTGGAATGTGCAATACTTACATTTTGCTCTTAGAGTCGACATTGCAGGCAGTTAATGGAATTACAGTGTAAAAATTAACAGAAGCTCTAGGTTTGAAGTAAGCTTTAGAGGAATCGGTCGATTGGGCACCGTTTTTATAGCTTTACGATGATTCGGACATATAACTACATTCAAGTAATTAGTCCCTGCAAAGGCTACGAAGTTGAATCAATCAGCAATTTTTTTAATAGGAAATCGATTTCACGTAACCCGAACCATCCTCAGGCCCGAAATCTGCAAGCAATGCTTACAGGTGAAATGTTGAAAATCTTAAGCATGTAGTACTCGGTTCAAGCAAATAACTACTTTATTACTTACTTGAAAACCTTCACTTATTAATTGATTAAGTAAATTTTCTATTACTTGATAGTTCAAGTAATTTTATTTTTAAAAACGTTAAGATTTTAGAAGCAACGTCTGTTGCTGTAAAACGCAATATCATACAGTACATGACATGCACTGCCCGGATTAACAATAGTAGCAAATGTAGCAATTGCTACGGTCCCGCGCTGTTGGGGGCCCCGCGGTCCTTTGTGTGAAATTTGTTCTTTATTATATGCAAGATGGATATTAGAATTTAGGTGCCCGAGGCAAACCGGACCCTGTATTTTGCACATGATATACAGAAACTTTATTCGCTGAAAGCAAATTAAATATTATTTTCTGTCTGGGAATTTTCAATTTAAAATTGCATTGATTTTTATTTGCTTGAATGTTTTGAACTCTAAATGCGCAATTTCCTGTGCTTGAATTACTCAAGACACTTAAGTTATCTGTTAGAAATTACTTACTACTTCAACAATAAATTTTTGTTTCTTGAACCCAGCCCTAAAAGCAAGAGCAGATAAAAGCAAGAAAACTCTAGTCCAGTGGTCCTTACCCCGGGCTTCGTGAACCCCTTAGAGATTCATGAATATGTTTCAGGGGCTCTGTAAACCGAAATCCAATCAAGAAAATCTGCTAGTTTTAATCCGACCTTTTGGGCCATACTTTAGCTTAATCGCACCACACCCGTAGTCTGACATGTACCTCTAGGCTTAACTAGGTGATTCCATCATTCCAGTACTACCTTTATGATGTAAGAGTCCACACAATTATCTGCTAAATCTTTGCACGTGCATTGACCTGAATAAAAGACTTTTCTCGTTCATGTGCAGGCCGTCTATGTTGTATTCACTTTGGAGTGTTCGGAGTTTCGCAAAAAATACATAGATGTCTTGGGTTCCGCGAGATGGAAAAGTTTGAGAAACACTGATCTAGACCAAAGCGAATAAGTCAAAACACAAGATGCGACAAGTAACAACTGGAAAATAGGTCGTTGTCACAATATAGTTTCACTAACGCTGAAAACCTATCTGACGCTAACAGTGGCGTACGCAGAAAATTTTCATGGGGGGGTTCATTCAGTGGCATATAGTGGTCATTTGCATTTGGTGTGCGCTCTTTGTGACGTCACAGTTTGACGTCATATTCATGTTTCCAAACCAACGTTTTGGCGAAGTTGTTTGACATAATATGCATATTCTTCTACACGAACTCCTCTCTATGTGTCATAGCACTGAATATGACTATCAGCGCTCCAGGTTGCGTTATCGGAGGACAATAAACTCAACGCTACCACACAGCAGTTCATAACTGCAAAAATATCAGGCTGGCTTTTAAAACAGGGGAATAAAACACACTCATCACTGCGTCAGAGCAATTTACAACTGTAAAATGAGGCTGCACTAATGTCTTGTCGAATACGAGCAGTGGAGCATAGATGTGCGGCTGGATTGCGTGACGCACACTCCGGTTTACAAGACCGAATCATGCTATCAACTATACACCAGACTTGAGAATGCGCATAAAGTACGCAAGAAAACTTTCAATTTTTTGTTATGTATAAAAGTCCAGCAGGCTTTTATTTTTTGTTTTTCCGTACTGAGACATTATCAAGTGCGTGAATGCTTCTATGTTAACAATTGCTGTTTTTGAGCTCGTGCAACAGTTTTATCATGCTACGAAAAACCGGTAATGAAACCAATGCGGTCAGCTCTTGTGCTGCTCAGCCACAGCAGACAAAATAAAGTCAATTGTTTCGAATACAGGGGACTATCGCGGAACACAATCTTTAAGCATGCGCAGTGAACGAAAGGTCTGCAAAAAGTGGTGTGATGGTTTCTGGATGCAGACGATAACCCAGATTCCCACCAAAACCTAATTATTACTTTTTGGCCCATTTACAGTGTTCCTTGAAATTTGCATGTAAATTCATTCCGTGGTATTTGCATTAAGTCGACAAATTAACAAGCAAAAAGTATGCGAAAACAATTAATCTCCTTTGCGCAGGTAATGAAGTTTATGTAAAATATCAAGCTCAAGGGGGGTTTTTAACCCCAAACCCCCCTTGCGTACGCCCTTGGACGCTAATTGCGGAGCAACGAAAACGCAGCTACGAGCAAGGATGCAGTAACTAAACCATAGATGGCAGTGGACTGCACAAGCAAAGGCGGCAGTGAAGTCGGTTGACTGACGCACTCTGGGGAGGGCGTTTAAATGGAAACGTTGAAAAGGCAGATACAAGAGTCGGTAACTACAAACTGTATGTGTGGTAAGAAAGGAGATCAGACAATTGGGTATTGCGAAATGACAAAAAAATGTTTGAATGAACAACGCAAATTGACATGAAAAAGAAACAAGAGTTAATTTGCCGAAGGAAGATCATGCTTTGAATGTAAGTTTGTAGTGTAAAGACGTGTTGTACAATCAGATAAAGGGTTAACGGAGCCATTCACAACTAGATCCAATCAGAAATTTAACTTCTTGAGTAATCGTAAGAAAACCGCTGTCGTAAAAGAAGATTGTCACTTCTCTTTTGATGCTTTTCGGTGATGTGGTTTGTGTTCCATTGCAAGAAAAGAAGTATGCGTACGTCACTCGTCTGCATTATGGCTTGAGAAACATATTATTACCAGGGTAGGTTTTTTCTAAATACGTAATTTAAAATGCTGTAGTCACTGACTGGCTATTTAGGAGGCACAGACCATATGGAAAACAATGCCGACCGCAAAACCTACTGGGAATAGCTGTTGGAAAACGCCGATCTATGAAATAGCAGTGGTGTTTGGATACTTTGGTATCAAAACTGGTTTAGAGAAAGATCCATGCTTTTTACTACCGCCAAAACGCCCGACTCCGTTCTTCAAATTGATTTGTCACGCCAATGATTTTGTCGCAGTTAGTCGCCCGTAATAATATTGTTTGAATATAAACAGTCTGCGACGCAGTGGACGTTGGTAATGCATGAAATGGACAACTTCATCACAAGAACGTCAGTTGCATTTGCGACATTGGTAAAGAATTTAAGTGTTCTTTCAAACCGCTCTCACCTTTTAACACCCCACTATTATTTCAGTTAACACCAATAAGAAACTCACAATGTCGTGAAAACAAAACTTATCTCTTTTAGCTTACTGAGGATGCAGACAGGTTCTGTGACAAACTCAACAGTGCTCTCAGCGCCGAACAAAGCTAGTTCTGAAGTTGCTACGCATGAGATTTCAGCGACATCATTCCTTTCAAAGGATCCGTTACCAGCTGTGTGGGTCTCCAGACCAAGGTTCAGTCGTTTAGGCTCCACAATGTGTTAATCAAGCGTTCTTCTAGTCACAAAGGTCTCTGTAAATAGTAAGAAAGCACAAGAGTTTCTTCCGAATATTTCAGTATGACTTTCGTGACGTCCCGTCGGCCTAAAGCCAAAATCACGGCCATTCGGCAACCGACAAGCAGCACTTCTTTTTGGATTTTTTATGTCTTAAGTTCAGTTGCAATCATGTTGAAATTTTTAAGTCATAGAAAGTCGTTATTTGAGACGCCCGATGACCTCTTCGTACTTACAACTGTTGATGAAAAATAAAAATTGAAAAGTTAGTCTTACCCAAACCTCGCGTGGTGAGGCAGCTGGTGTCGGAGTTCACGGTCGTGCACAGCCCAGCTGGGAGATAATGGGTTTACGCTACAGTTGGCGTAAAAGCTGGCTGGAATGCTTCCGGTGACAATCTTCTCACGGACTCTTATCACTCTTGTGTTTTATCGCAGACAGGCGAAAACGCTTTGCACATCGCTGTGAGGCACTGCAGGTGGGAGATAGTCCGGACGATGATCGAATACATCGAGAACAAATATTCCCGTTACGAGGCCACGATGTGTGTTAACATGGAAAATGCGGTCAGTGGGCGTTGTTTTTTCGCCAGCGCAGGAATGTTGTTCGAGGCTTGGCGAGGCCAGTTTGGGCGGTATATTCTCCAAACAGTTTCATCGTATCTGACTTAGTCTCACACTGATTGTTGCGACAATGGCTTGTGGTGGGACCACTAGCATTGCTTGCGATTTACAGAGAAGGCGGTTGTAATGACAAAACAATAAATCATTGTTACATACTGATGTCGTCCCGGAAGAGCTTGTTTCGACAGAAGTCTGACGTATAGCTGTGAGAACCCTTGAATATAACAAACCTAAAACAGCTGTACTCTATTCCAAGCACAAAATTTTAGAAATACCAGACTTATTTAAATTGTCAGTTGCCAAATTCACGTACTCCTTTTATAGTGATGGATTACCTAATCACTTTGATAACTACTTTGCTGAGATCGCATCAGTCCACAAATACAAAACAAGACTTGCTTCTTTGCAAAAATATTCTTTACTCAGAATGAAAACGTCTCTGGGTCAGTTTTCTTTAAAATATACTGGTACGAAAATTTGGTCTGATATTCCTGAAACTTTTAAATCTTCACCTTGTTCATTTGAAAAACAATGTAAAAACGTCCAGCTATCTTGCCAGAATTCCTGTTGATCTTCGTTTTGTATGCTTGTCAAATTCTATAATTTTGTGTTGATGCCACTTTTCCCTCCTATCAACCTCTGCAGTTACTCACCCCACCCCCTGTACATAGGCATGCTTTTCTCCCACTGTTTTTGTTGTTGTCGTTTTTCTTATTTTACCTGGCATTGGTTTGATGCTCTTTTATTACTTCTTTTACTAGGCTACTTGTGAAACGTCTTCAATTAAAATCTGGTTTGTGTTAGCAGCAGGGCTGGCTGAGAACTTGACCCAGGTCGTCTTTCGCCAACCCTTTGTGATTCAACATGTTAGAACACGATTAAAGGGTTAAACTGCGAAACCTGAAATCGCTGATGTATTTATATTTTCATCAAATTTGTGATCTTTGATGTTATTAAATTTGCTCTTGCTACATTCGTGTTATTTCGTGATTTGAGTCACAAAAATGCTTGATTAAACCATTCTGAAAAAATAAAATAAATATAAAAATAAATAACCGCGGGGAACTCCATCCTCTTGAAAAATCTGAACATTTGATTTTTACCAATGTGTTTTTGCAATTTTTAGACGCATTTTTTCTTGAATTACCCACTTTTTGTGAGCATCGAGTATATAACAGATGCCCGTTCTTAAAGAAACAAAACAGTCATACCGTCGGCGCCCTTTTTTCAAGCTCATCTTTCAAGTGAATTTTAAAAATTGATTCTTTCGCTCAAGTTGTAAATAATTCGAAAAGACAACAACTTGAACAAAATAAATGGCCACGTAAAAGCTGCCATTGTTATTTCTTGTCGTTAAGGCGTCCGAAGTTGTACTGCTAGAAATTTGCTTCACTTGAGAACATTGATGTTTCTTGAAAGTGACCGAGCAACGAGGAAAACCGTTTTGCTTCGCTTGAAAGACGCGTGTTCCAACATTTGTGTCGTGCTTTTCAGGAAGGTGAAACACCTGTGCACTTGGCGGCAGAGCTGACGAAGCAACGCGCGCACGAAGACGGAGAAGAATTGCTGATTTTGTCTTTTTTGCTAAGTTACGGCGGCGACGTTAACTTCTGCACAAGACTTACGCAGGTAAGGTTCCAATATAAAAAGCAACAGAAATCGGAAAGATAAAATGCCTTAAAGAACCCCTGTGTTGTTTTGACAATTATTTTGAAATAGTCATGTAGTAGTGTCACAAGGAGCATGTGCTTCCTTTGCTTGCCACCAGGGCTGTGGAGCCGGAACTCAAATTTCAGGCTCCGCTTTGGCTCCAGCTTCGGCTCCAACATCTGAGAGTTTTTGGCTCCGGCTCCGTGTCCAAATTGGTTTGGTTCAGTGAAAACTGAAAAACACTGTATTATTTATACAATTGCATTACTACGCCAGCATACTGTAGATGAAATGTTGCGAAATGATATATTTGATGGATAGTGAGACATGTGCAAAAAAGCTCGAGAAATCCTGATCTGCACATGGCACAAACAGGGCTGTGGAACAGGAAACCAAAGATCAGGTTCCGGCTCCGGCTCCACCGTCTAAACGTTTTTGACTCCAGCTCCAGCTCCACAGCCTAGCTTGCTACACTGATTGTTGTAATCGTTTCTGCCTGCAGTGAGTGTCGCATTTACACGAAAACCATCCAAAGTGGGAAACTTAATATTTCTCGCAGCAAATTTCGTTTTATTCGCAGCAGACGGTGCGCAGAATATGGTCACGAGGTGACGCCAAATAGGTTGTCTCTCACCGTGATTGTCATAATGCTTTCTGCTTCGTGCGTCAGTTTCTTTCAGTGGACGAGACGCTCTTATCTAGCTAAGTAAAAACTGGACTAAAGATTAAAGCGTTTTCGGGGTTGTCACAAGAAGTAGTAAATGTATAAAGTCCGAGATCCACTTTTTATTCAAGCAAGGTTATATTTCAGCAACCCTAGTCTACGTCTTTTCAATCAAAAAAAAAGAAAAATTTTTTTGTCAGAGAGGAAGAAACGTTGCCGTAACGTTTCTGATTCGTTACATCTGTATGTTTGAACGGTTGCCTGTAACCAATACAGGAGTCAAATGCGGAATTTAGGTGTGTAGCTTTTGACGTTTTTCTAGAACGGCAGGCATGGAAAATATCACGGCAGGGTTGGAAAATATCTGTTGAAACATTTTTTAAGTGTAGGTGAGAGAATTTGAGAGTGAGAAAAACTTCGATTTCATGTCGTTCATGCTTGAAAGAGCTGTGCAGATGAATTTAAGAAAGGCATGAAAGTAGTTTGTGCTGATTAGTGTAATAAACAAATCGATAATTATATTTGCAGAACAAGTTCACAGAATGCAGTAAAGTTACAAAAAATTTTACACAACTGGTGCTGATGCTTTGCAAAACTACCCTATTGTTTTAACCGAATTGACATGAAGTTCTTGGCACAGTAAATGGCTGTTTGAGTGTTTGTTGCTTGAAACGAAACCCTGTTGGTGAACTCACTTGATCCTACTCCCATTTGCCTTGATAAAAGCCTGTTATCATGTCAGCTGAAATGTCGGTGTTGTTTTCGAACGAAACAGTTACAAAATGTTGAGGTTGAAAGTGCGCGTCGAAAGAAATACAGTCCTCTCTCTCCTCGAAAGCAGATTTGAGCAGCTATGTGCGTGGTCAAGAGCTAGTAGGCAGTCGCTCCATTTCTGAAGGCATTGCTTTTACTTAAACATGTATTCAGTAACTTTGCCTCCTGTCCTTTACTTCAAATCCCTTGCTATTTATAGAACCTACTGTATAATTGATGTCTTGCTATGCAGTCGATGTGCATGGCGTCCTTGCAACCGAAACGAAAACATTGCAGAGGTGGTTTGTGTCAAACTTAATGTGGAAGTTACCTTCAAATTGACGCAGTTTTTGTAAGTTGGACGTATCTGCTGAAGACTGGAAAATACACTTGGTTGTCACACTATCTATAGCTCCCAAACATGTGGCCCGCTAGGGCAGTTTATGCAGCCCGCCATGCTATTTCAAATTTTCACATGATAACAATCTTGCTGTTTGTTGTATTCACCGCTACTTAAAGTGCTAGACAGTCAACAAGTTACTTTTAATCGAAAGTAGAAATGACTGCGTTTTGTCTATATCTCTAGTTACACTTGTAAAAGTTCTCATCATGCGGCCCTCGAGTTGCTTTGAAAGTCCTTATTTGGCCCTCGGAGCAATTTTAGTTCGAGAACCCTGATCTACAGCTTCCAGTTATGTGCGAAATCACATGAAACATGGTGGTAGGCACGTGGAGAAGCTCGACAAAGTATGCCATTCTCCGATCATTTTTCTAGTTCCGTTTATGGCTATTTGCATTTAACGTAACACTGATAGTGTTGGCGTACCGTATAGAAGCCCTTTCATAATAAAAACTACAACGCGCTGTGCCTGATAGCCTACGATTCAAAAAGTATTCCAAATTAGAATCAGGGTGTTTTTAGATTCTTTGGTCGAAGTTGAGCAGCGTATTTGAAAACCTTTGCAGGTTAACTAACGTAGATTACGGCCACGCCCGTGTACGGGAGGAAATCGGGAATCTGTTGCAGAGACACGGTGTGACTTGAAGTACATTTTACTCTTTGCGAGAAAGAAACTGTTGAGTTTGTTGTTGGCTAAAGACTAGAGAGTGTTTTAAAAACATGTACAGCCTACGTTTCAGAGAATGTGTTTGAGGTATACAAGTTTAAATTCTGGGCCTTTGTGTTGCCAAGTACAATGAGTGCAGAGCAACGTAGTCTCAAATTATCGTGTTTGGAGCGAAATTTCCTGTAACCTTCGCAATCCATCCGCTGCATCTTTGTTTGAGTGTGTTGGTTTATGAGTTATTTTCACCGGTGTATGGTGTTTTTCGCCAATATTTACCTAATTCTCAGCGCGTTGCGTCTATAGTTACAAGCATAGCAACGCGTTCACCGGGTTCGAATCCTAAAGAGAATCTAAGTCTATCGTGAGACATGTTTAAGAAGCCACTCTCCAAATTGATATCCGCTAAATGATTGCCAAATTTATAACCGCCAAATGATTTGGAAGTCACCCGCCAAATTATATTTCTTACGTCACAAAGTGATTCGTGTGTTGCAACACGCAACAGTACTATAATGGTCATAATCACACATAAAACAATTTGAATGGAAAAGTAGGCTATCGTTTTTGCCAGGTGATTATTGTTTTGGCTAGGACAAAAAATGGTTCCACATACGAAATACAAAATCTAGAAGCAATTATGAATATTTTTGTCAGAAGCTCTCGTGACCCCCAGAAAAATGGCAAACGACCCCCAGATTGAAAACCACTGTTCTACATCTTCATCACATGGAGAACCTGAATGAGAGGATCTGCATTTTCATAAAAATAACAAACGTGAAATATTCAAAAGTTATGTTCATTATAGTAAAGGTGAAGAGTATCTTACCTGGACTAAGACCACACAAATGGAAAATACAGTTGAACTCGTCTAATTCGTCATCGTTTAATTCGTCAATTCGCTTAATTCGTTACTTTTTCGTCGGTCCCGGCAGAATTCCTAACTTTTGTGTACATTTCTGTTCGTCTAATTCGTCACCTCTTTCTATCCATGAGAAGCGTTTCGTTCGGCTAATACGTCATTTGCAGTTTTTCTCTTTTGATGTCAAAGTAGCTAGTATGTGTGGGAATTCAAACAAATTAAGGATCTTTGTCTGAGAATTGTTGCAACTCGCAATTTGTTCATCGAATTTATGCACGAGGTGCGAAGCGCGACCCGACTCCCCATTGAAAGAACACGGAAAAGTTTATAAAAGATTTAAAAGGTGCTAGATTAAATGGAGGAGTCCAGATAGAGTAGAGGAATTAACTGCTGTATTCAACCATAACGTCATAAACTTGTATTGTACTGCAAATAAGAGCACTATGCTTACGAGTTACTGTGATAAAGTATGCGAGTTTCTATGATAGAGTTTTCACCTGTTTGCATAATTCGTCACTTCGCCTATTTCGTCACTTTTTTCTAATCCTCTTGAGGTGACGAATTAGGCAAATTCTACTGCATTTGTTTTTTTAGTTTTATCATCAAATAAAAAACCTAACACTGCGAAAAAAGCGGGAAACAATTGTATTCAAAATTGTAAGAGAGCACAGGGTGATGGCAGCACGGTTATGAAGAAAATATTTCTTTTCAGCAACATTAACCCGAGGAAGACTCCGCGATCTGGAACCGTGTCAACTGTGTGTTGCTCAAAAGAGACACGCGTGATGTCAGCCAAACATGTTTAGTTACCAAAGTGGTAGCCACGTTTTCCCAAGCTGTTTTTCACAAAGATGAAACTTCAGTTGTATAAACGTCCACTATACCTAGAGCCGCGCTCGAAAGCGATATTGCACAAATTCTGTTTGCCAAATTTTAGAGTCTATTCAAATTTTAGGTACAGTGACAGGAGCCACATTTATAACGCTCGTAAGGAGAATTCGGGCCAGCACCCCCTTTCTCGACTGTCACGATCTTGAAACGTAATATCCAGATCTCCACCGTTTTCCTTTCGGCGGGATTGTTTCAACTGCTGGCTACACTGCATCTAACTAATCTGTCGCAGGAGACACCTTTGCATTATTGTGCGAGGGCCGGGAATCACGAGTCACTTCACATATTACTTAATCACATCGGAAAAGACCCGCAGAAGATGCCGAGTGTCATCAACAGACAGGCAAAGGTGAGTGGGGGGGTGATAAGAAAACTAAGCAGTGAAAGTGATTGAAGCGACTGTCGTGCTACGCAAAAAGTTCTAAGTTGTTCTTTGCATGATTCTTAAATGATTTCCCGACAGTTCCATGTTTTCGTAAAACTAATCACACTTGAAAACCTTGTTGAGAAGATAAGAAAAGTTGGAAGTTTTTTTTATGAATAAAAATTTTATCTCACAGCTGTTGCGATTTTTATGAATGAACCAAAAATCCTCTTTTTTCAAGAATGGGTGGTCCCCACTTCTTTTCGCAAGTGACGAAGGCCACGCTTCTTCTGTCGACATTTTACTGCAGCACAGTGCCCGCGTCGACGTCTTTGACGAGGTGGGTTCGGCTTCATCATGAAGACAACTGTGAGCAAAATTGACAGAGAGAGCGTTTTGCAGATCTATCGATTTGTGATTTATTTAAACCAGTTAACTGAACGACGCTTTCCAGTAGCTGATATGCATTTTTATGTTGTCTCGCCAAATCTTAACATCTCAGAATGTTTGCTACGTCCACCTGCGTGTTTGCATTTTAAGTGAACGTTTAAAACTTTAGGTTTGATACGATAACCTGTGGTGTCATGACACTGTTGTTCAAGTTTACTGCCCGTACGGTCTTCAGGTTTCACTTACAATAGACGATCGTAAATGAATCAATAATGCCTTCACAAGTAGTACAACCTCGTGGCTGTTCACTGGCTCCATCTTACCTTCAAAATGATGTATTGTAAAAATCATACGTAGGAGTAGTTAAATTCAGAGTAGTCTATCAGGTGTTGCTGCATTTTTAGAAAGGTATAAAATGAAGTCTGCATGCAAAATAGTAAAACGTGTAGATGTATTCATTACTCTCTGTGTTCCTTTCATTTTGCAGCAAGTACATGTATTACTTTCGGGAATAAAACTGGAGGGAAATTGTTCCAAGAATAATTTTTCTATTGAAAACTAATAAAAAAATAAGTGAAGATTGATTTAACCACGAAAATCACCATCAAAGATAGATTGCACATGTTTTGCTAACTACTTGTTTATCTGATGGTGTGTACATTTGTTGTTTTATTGCTCTCGGTACCGCTTGGTGCTACATGCTTTCTCGCTGCACCCTCTTTCTGTTGGCCATAACTGGTTTTAAAACACTTGATTTACGTTCAGAACGGCAAAGCGGCTCTTCATCTTGCGGCAGAAAACGGACACGCCGTCATTGCCGACATGCTGATCCGAAAGAAAGCGTTTGTGAATGCCAAGACCAAGGTCGGCCTCACTCCCCTACACTTGGCTGCGCAGAAAGGCTTCAACGATCTTGTCAAGAAATTACTCAACCCTATCGGCACCGATCAACGAGCTGCTATTGATGCGCTGAGCTTGGTACGAACAGCTCGCGATCTGTACCCTTTTTGTAAATTGCGCGTAATATGGAAAGAAACGTAAATAAAGACGCCGAGTTGCTGTATTGAGCATCATGAATGCATGCATGGACGTCGTAAGGGGAGTAAGGGCCCCTGGATTTTGAGTTGGACATTTCCTATGAACGTTTTCGCACAAATAGTTGTTTTCTCAGTTTCGAGTGTGTAAAATGAAATTTTACCACTTTTTCCACCCCTGAAAAAAATATTTTTGGCTATCCCTGGAAAATCTACTATTTGCCCCCCCCCCTAGAAAAAAATCCTTCCAACGACCACAGATGCACGTGATTGAAAAGGGTGAATCTTGGCAGATTTGGTGCTTTCGTCTGATGTTTCAGGTCTACAGAACCTAGACTAGTCAGTAAAAAGATTTCAGAACAAACATTTTGACCACAACTCTTGAAAAATGAGGTTACGGTTTGTTAATCCGGTAACATTTGGTAAAAGGATATCAGATTCTATGCAAACAAGCCTTGATTCCGAAAATAATCTTTCCGTTCCAGTCGTGGGATGTGAGTCATAGAGCAAACCCTAGTCATAATTGTTTTTTCCTGATTCGCAAATCATGTTCAAAGGCAATGCTTTCCGATTCGTTCGGCTTTCAGCACGAGCGTCTTTTTCAATGTTATGTTCCGGAACAAACGTTTTGCCTTCGTTTCGGAAGCGGGACATTGACAGTGACTTTGGATGTAACGATAGATAATCTTTTTTCTGTAGGACAAGAAGACTCCGTTGCACAAGGCTGCCGAGGATGGCCAGATCGACGTTTGTCGCACGTTGCTTAACGCTGGTGCGGACGTAGAGGCGGTTGACAATGTAAGTAATGTGACTGCCCCCCAGTCCCAGTTTCCGAACTCTGTCTCACCCAACAAATCAAGCACAACCAAGGTTTCTGTCGCTGTAACATTGTATGTTCGGAGAAAGAAAATCGAGATCGCATCTCGCGTTGTTGTTTTTGCAGATAACGAAGAAAATTTGCGTTAAAGCTTTTGCAAGGCCGCGGTTACGTGCAACATTTAGAAACATTATGTGCCGGTGGTGCGTAACAGGTGAACCTCTCATAAAACCAGAATTAGTCGAAAAAAAGTTATTAACGCACCTCGATTTTTATTCGTGAAACGCAAGAACATCAAATGCTCATCCTAGTTCCTATATTGAAATATATATTGAAAATTTTGTCAAGCTAACAATAAGCTTTTGTTACCGTATGCAAAAGTTGCTTGACATAAAAGCGTAACGAGCAGCGCCACTGTAAACACCTCCCATCATATTGCTGAGAACAATGCAACGCACTAGTTTTAAAAAGTATTTGTAAAGTTCCCTGGTGGAGTTGTGTTCGTTTGTGGATAGCTCTCGCTGCAGAATCCGCTGTTTTCACATTGACTGTTAAAAAAAACAAGCCCTGCACTTTCAACGGCTCTGTTCGTGCTTGAAAACCGCTGCGAGCGATCTTGCGCGACCCGTTTCTTCTCATTGCAACGTGTGATGAATTGATGCCCTTGCAGTTCAGCATGCAGCTGTTGTTTAGTGCTGCGTTCTTACCGCGTGCTTGTGGACCTGAACCTTGTGGCTGTCGCCGTTTTGTGCAACGGCTTGCATCTGAAACGCAGGACGGCCAGACGCCGCT
>JGI24022J15233_10004828_pt1 | contig 14052 bp, 10 predicted proteins | sample Ectturendosymbi2_FD_15233 | JGI IMG/M metagenome (IMG submission 15233) | reverse complement strand
TGCCCACAGAGCTGTGCCGAAACCTCATCGAGAGCATGCCGAGACGGATCAGGGCGGTGTTAGAGGCCAAAGGAAGACATACAAAGTACTGAATGTTGATACGTTTTATGTAAAATGGATAATATATAAATATGACGCCTATCTATGAAAATTATATATCGGAAAGACCTGTGTACTTTCATTACGCTACGGCATCAAAAAATTGCGAAATTTCTCTGTTTGGTCTTAAACTTTCAAAAAATTACGAAATTTCTCTGTTTGGTCTTAAACTGTCAAAAAATTACGAAATTTCTCTGTTTGGTCTTAAACTTTCGGCCACGACTGTAATGATTTGGATAACATTTTTCGCGCCTTGCTTCTTTTAGCATAATTTAATACCCACCACGAGACGGAGACAAGCTAAAAACCGATGTCCAGATTTGTGAAGGACCTAAACCAAAAACTTTTTTGGTTTAAGTTAAATGGCTGAAATGCCCAATATCATTTTGTTGAAACCATTACCGTTGTGCAGTGCTTTCTCACAGATTTCAGATTCTTTCGTGTTTTCGCGTACTGCAATTTTTTTGTAAAAAGACGTTTGCGCTGCAACTTGTTTCAACAAGTAGTCTTATCGAGTAACAATCGGAAAATATTTCAAAGACAATAAAATTGACGGAGAGTTTAGGAATTTTTCTGTTGCGCTACCCTTTCTAATACCTGGGTACAATCACCATTTCAATTACACTATTGGCTTTTATTTTGTTCTATGTCATCGGAACATCACCGAGGCCTGGTGGTTAAATTATACTTTCTCCCTTTGGTGTGCCGCAAGTAGTCTTCTTTCGCATACACAATACAGAGCGAGTTGTCGTCAAAATCAATGTTCAGGAGAGATGTTCCAGTAGCTCTTCGCTGTTGATATCGGAGATGCTGCAAAGAGGTCTCATTATAAGGCTTTCTTGCAACATGTGTTCTGCGGTCTGGACAGAGCCGCACTCACATTGGTTAGATGTTGCCAGGCCCACCTTTACCATGTTATCTCTACAGCCACCGACTCCAGTACGGAGCTGTTTAGTTTTATCTAAACTTTTCTGGGGTACTGATATCCAGCCGGTTTTGGAGTCAGTTCGTTAATGTAATATTATTTCAGGGGTGAGGGGACCTGTCATGAAGCAATAACTTCTCTTTCGAGATACTCCACATATGGCCGTAGCGAGTCGGAGTTGGTTGTACGTACAGCATGTGATGTAATAAATGGTCAACAAGTCTAGCTTTGGTGTAGAGGTTCAGCTAGAAAGTGTTACGTCTGAGTTTTGGAGGACGGATACCAGCCAGAAAAGGCAGATTTCTTACCGGGGTACTTTTCAGGCATCCTGTAACTGTTCGTATGGCTTTCATTCAGCATGACGTCAATTTTGTGCGCGTGTGAGCTGCGACACCAGACTGGTGCGCAGTATTCAGCTGGAGCATATACCAGGGCTAGAGTAGAAATTTCAGGAGCTCTGTGAGGCGCTCCCATTTTGTTCCAGCCGTTCGCTTAACCAGGGACACTCTGATTGAGACTTTGCTCTTCAGCTGTTCGATGTGATATTTGAATGTTAGGCTGCGATCCAGATTGATTCAAATATTTTTGTAGTAGGCTCATATTTGATGGTTTACTGTTGACCCAGGCAACATTTTAGCTGTTTGTTAACTTGGTGGCTACTGATGCGGAATGCAGATGAAACAGTTTTGTTTTATGACAGTTTTAACCTCCACCGCTTTGGGACATTTTGCACACTATCCATATCATAAAAGGGGGTGTCTTCTACATGCATGAAAATAGAGGCAGCAATATTCAGAGCAATGTCGTCTGCATACATGGCTGTTACGATGAGCAGTTGTTGTGGGAAGTCTGACGTATAGATGTTATACAAACTGGTCGCTAGGATAGAACCATGTGGCACGCCGTTCTTTAGCCATTGGGGGCGACTCGTCTGACCATCGCTATTCACTACAACGAATGTTCTTTTGTAAAGTAGTTCAATTATAAAATTAGTCATTTTCTTACACTTAATGATTTATAACAGTTTTAAGTGAAGACCCTTGTGCCAGAATGTGTCGCAGGCTGACGTCAAATCCAGCAAAACAACATCGCGCACTTTTTTCCTGATGAAGGCCAGTTCAATATTCTAAGTCCCGTAACTTGGTCCACTGTAGATTTACCGTGACGGAAGCCAGCTTGCTCTTGGGTCGACAAGGGCCTACATGGCCGTGCTGCGATAGGATAATCCTAGTGGCAGGTGTGCAAAGCTTCACACTGTGGCAGCAAGCAATATTAGAGATCATGTGTCGCAATCACTCTGTTACTGCTTGTTCGCGCCACGTATATATTGGAGTTGTTCTTTGCGCACATTCCATTCGTGGTGAACCGTGCATTCAGCGGAACGCCAGCGGAGAGGTTACAACAGCCGTAGGCAGGGTCAAATTTTTACAGAGGAGAAAATTTCAAGTACGTCCCCGGTAAGGCATGTTGTGAAATGTAGTTTTATGTAGACCTGAAGTTTTACCTTTGTTTAAACCTTGCATGAGCAAAGTAACTGCAAACTGAAACTGCTGTCAGTGCTTTTTTAAGCCGTTTTTGGGTGTCAAAATTACACCCTAAAATTTTGAAATCACACCCTAAATTCTGAAGGCCGAAATATGGATTTGCTTTGTATTGAAGTAAAACGATTTGAGATAAGCATGTTTTCCTGCACGTGACTATTGTAATTTGTAACAGACGGCTGCAATGTTATAGGTCAACACAATTTTCTGGCGCAGAAGATGGAAAGGAAAATTGTAAGTTTGTTACCTGTGCATGGTCATGCGCACCGCTTCGCTTCGGCCTCTTACTATACTGCCGCAGATTTGTACAGTATGTTGTACGAAACTGCAAAAGCACTTTCATGCAATTATGGAAATGTTTTACTGTTTTACCGTTTCGATCAGCTTGCCTGGCGATGCATCAGGCTACAATGAAGCATCAGACTACAGTACAACGAAGACTATAAGTTCGGCAGTAGCAGCGGCAGTGCGCATCCAAAACAAGGTGGTTGTCGAGTGAGGCAACAATGAGATCTAGGAGTGAGATTTTGGGTATATGGGCAGCACTTAAGCAGCGGTCAAAAAATAAAAATGATGCAATGTGCGTTGTCTTACTGTGTGAAAGCAAAAAATTTCAACAGGTTGTTTTCCTTTTGTCAACCCTGGGATCTCCCCTGACAGAACAGAGTAAAGTTTTCAGGCGGAATGTTTTGACTGTGCACAGATGAAATCTTCCGTAGAACTGTGCATCAATAAGCTCTATGATGCCGCTGCTGAATCCGAGTTTAAAACTAATTGCGAAAAGATTTATATTGAATTGGAGGAACTTGGAACGCTGGATGATTTGGCTGACTCCTGTGTGAAGTGGCATGGCGTTTTGGAAGAGTGCCGAAAGTCTTAGCAAATTCACCGTCCTCATTCACAAAAGGGAGACAGGAGTGAATGTACCAACTACCGCAACATCTCTTTGCTTTGTTTCCCAGGAAGAGTGTATGCCAAGATGCCACGAAAATAATTGAAGCAAAGCTGGATGATACCCAGTGTGGTTCTTGTTGCGTCTGTAGCACTAAAGAAAAAATTTCTACTCTCAAGCAAATTATGGCTATGAGAGTCCTTTGCATGTAGAGATTTTTTTGTTAAACATTAAGCTTTGTCATAATCAAGTAGTTTTTGCATCAACCTTGGCTACTTGCTCCAATAGCCACTAAATTCTGAATATTTGAACTCGTACCCTCTGGTGCCGTTCTGTCACGGGATATGAAAACCTCTGTTGTTAAACCAAAATCGAATGACGTTTTTCGTTTTTGAGACATTTTCTGTCAATAATTCTGCAGCAACTCAGTGCACTGCACACAAGCTTAAATGTCACGTAATTCGTTCTTATTCTTGACGCCGGCAGCACGCTGCTGACTGGACCACCTTGGCTCACTTTCTGTCTTTGCCTGAATAAACCGCCGAATATCTGATTGTTTTATTCCAGACTTGACTGTTAATTCATACAAAAATTTATTTGAAATTTGCTGCGGTGCCAAAGTCCAGCCCGCGGGGAACATCCGGACCGCAATGGGTTCCCATCCGACTCGGTAACGTCCGTAGGCATGTTTAGTGTTTTACCAGTTTCGTGTAAGTAAATTAATGTGAGATGCAGTTACGCAAAAATCATTTGCTGTGACATAGGGTTTTGTCTCGATAAGCTTTAGAAATCAAAACCAACCAAGCTTTCCACTTTGATCAAAATCTCAACTATAAACGTTTTGGAGTTTACTTGCATTGTGTGAAATAAATGTGATTTACTTATGACCTTGGGCCGAGGTCATTCGTTTGTAATGCCATACTTAGCAAAAGCACAGACAAGTAACCACAAACACGGATAATTGTTACTTCGCAGCTGATTTTTCCATTGGAACTTGGAAGTTTCACCGCACCAGCACCAAATATTCTAAACGTGTTTGGCGCCTAAACTGCTTTATATACATTGCAATCTACATTAGCTTGCAAAAGTGCTGCAAAATTTGTAAGTTGCGGTAGGCATTTGGAGTTTGAAACATAAGCGTTATCTGGCGGTTTGTAATCTAAATTGTACCCTTTAACTCTCGCGCAGGCCACCACAGTGACCGATGAACATTTGATCAGCTAAACTCCTAAACGAATCGAGCTAGAAAGTCAGTGAAAACATACCTGGATCCAGAAGACAGCATAGAATCGATTGCGAATGACCAAACATATCTTTACATTTGAAATTTTTGCGAAAAATTTATATTTGTGTTTTTGCCGTACTGAAATTTTAGCAAAATCTGGAGTAAATGCGAAAAAACGTACACCGCATCCAGTTTAGCCGCCCGAACCGGGTTTTGCGCTTCCCCGACTGCCGAAATAGTCGAAAACAGGATCTGTTCGAAAAATTCGATTCGGGCTATTTCGGGGAGAAAATTAGGGGTCCAAAAGTGGAGATTGGAAAATTGAATTCTAGATCACTGCTTAGGGTCCAGAGAACCTGATACAGGCGGTAGCAACTTGCTGAATGGCTAAAAATGTTCAAGAAGCTATTCGGAAGCCATAAAAGACCTTGGGAAGGTTGCTAGCCTAACTGCTTGGACGTTTTTGGCCAAAAATGGGGCTTGAAAACTGCTCTACCAGCTTATGGATATTTTGATTTAATTCCCAAATAAAATTTTCCGGTCAACATTTTGGCTTGAAATTTTGTGGAATGTTGTAAAACACCGAAATACACCTTTTTGGCACGTTTGGCTGGGTTGGTGAAAACCGGCTGGCAAATAAGTGGCTTGAACCTCAAAATAGCCCCGAAATCCGAGTTTTTTGCCCCCTGGACACCCCAATAAAAGGAAGTGTCAACTTTTAGATCATCACTGCAAAGGTGAGGTCTTCGCAAACATTTTGTATACAGAAAGTTTGTTTCCAACGTGTTTGGTTTAGGCTCTGTAGCCTACTGAATGGACGCAACTCAGTTTTCTAACACACGCGAAAAACGTTTTTTTCCCGGAAATGGCATCACAATGGCGTCAGATGTTGGCGCGACGTATTTTGAAATGTGCGGGCACGCCTCACGGGTGCAAATGATACTTCGGTGACTTTCTAGCTCTATCCGTTCAGAAGTTATGGTCGCTCATATGTTTACCGGCCACTATAATGGCCGACGCGGGCGTTAAACGTACACAAATTAATTACTTTTAGAAGACATTAAATCGAGTTTAACATAAGAATTCTCATAAAATACAATTGTTAAAATGTTTTGACAATTGCGGATTTTCAAATAATAAGATTAACAGCAGGTTCAATGAACACGTTTTTCTTAAATTCTGTCAAGAAATGAAAGCGTTTTTACAGTGTTTGCATGCATCTTCGCATTGTGCACAGAAGCATGAACGTAGAAGTACAATATGCACGTAGACACCGTTAGTGTTTCCAAATTTATTGTAGATTCCTATCTTGCAAAATGTAATACATTAGTATAATGTTCAAACATAAGCTATGTGCATTTGAAGCATACCTATGAAACACAACCCAACTGGCCCTGACAGTAAAGCACAAATATAACATTTGTTTCACGGCCTTTGAAAGGAGGGTCGAGGTAAGTGCTTCATTTTACTCATCCCGCAGGTAACGCGGGTGTTCAAATCAATTGGTTGTTTTTCCAATAGCCACCTGCGTTCATGATCCTTGTCTCAAGTACAAGCAGCAAAGACAGGACTTTTCCAAGATTCACGGTATGACACTTCGTGTCAAAATGGCAATTGTGAAATTTGTGAAGGCCTGAATGTAAAGCCACGTATAGAGATATCTCACCTGCGCTGGATAGGCCGTGTGACCAGAATGCCCAGGAAGGGTCAGCGGTGCAAGACATGCTGCTTAAAATCCAAAGGAAGACCGTCCAAAAGTCGACCAAGTACCAGATAGCATGATTATAATTCTGACCTTGCCTGGGCCCGTCTTGGAGTTCATCGTTGAAAACATTCATGTTTCCGAATCCCAAGGCTGCTGCCCCCGCGACCTTTCCATTGGATAAAGGGGGTGCGAAAATGAATAATAGGCCACGGTATCTACGCAGGTGACGGCTGCCGGATTGGTAAAGAAAATCTTGAGCAGATTCAGAAACCAAATGATTCATGAAATTAATTATGGTCAAATATGCTGTTTCAAACAAGAATGAAGTATTATCTGTCTTGATGCATCAAGGAACGAGTACAAATGGTGTTCGGCCTGGTTTTAGCATGAACGTGTCTAGTCGCAAAAGCGTTGCACGACACACAAACCATGTTGTGATCTGAAAATACGCGAAAACGCTAGATCAGTATTTCGCAACCAGGGGGGGGGGCATTTACAATACTCAGGGGTGCCGCGAGCTAATATGATTTTACATATATCTTTAAAAACACTTTCAAAATGTCATCAAAATTTCAAGTAAATTGATGTGGGTTCGCCGATGCGTGCCACAAAATATATTTCTCTCCTTCAGGGTGCCGCAAGCCTAAAAAGTCTGGGAAACACTTCGCTGGGTGATCACACGAATCTCTTCGAAAGTATTTTGTCGACTGAACGAGACCGATAAATTTTTTTTACTACATTCTGTTTTCCCACTAAATGTGTCTCCTTTTCTGAGTAGCTGTAAACAGTCTAGTCCAAACACCCCTAGATTATACACTGTTTTGCATGACGGAAGAACATATTCCAATGCTACTGTGAGGTTGAAAGCGGTTCGTATTTGCAGAAGCTAAAAACGGCAAACAAACCAATGAACCAGACTCCTGCAGAGGAAATGCAACACTTGCTTTATTTCAAGGAAAGAAAATAAGAACGCAAATGCACACCAAGGCAAAAAATTAAGTTCTTGTGTTCGCAAAAACTGGAGGACATTGACCAATGCGAAAAATGAAAGACATACTGCCAACAAAACTGATATCTTGTTTTCACCTGTTGATATATTAACCATTGTTTTCAAGATTGTCATACGTATTCGTGCATGGAGGGCTGTCGCTTTAACTCGTCTGCAGAGATGCGCATATACTCTACCACTACGTGATCACCACTGTTAACTTCCGATACAATTCGCCATTCCGAAGAAGATGGCAATTTGGTTTTAGTATAAACTGCAGAAGGCGTGAAAGTACTTCGAGTGTTGTCGCTCTGCTCTCTTTTTTTCGACGTGGGAGCCTCGGGTATCAAAAAACTAGCATCATTCCCAATGAACCACAAATGTTTTGATATTTCGCTTTCTTCAACCTTCAAAAGATCATCCCACTCGTTGAAATGCTTTTTCAGCTCGTTCATGCCAGCATTGGCATAATCGACAGCCGCCCGATAGGCTGCATAAGCTGCAACTTCCACATCTTCTTGGCATATTCCGTCCACATGAGAAGACTCTGCAATTGCCAGGCAAAGCATTTGACGTACAAATGCCCAGTAGCTTCCACCTTCAGCAACGATTCCACGACAAAACTCATTCATGACTCGCGGGAGAAAGTTGAAATGATAAACAACCTGGTATCCACCGCAACCTCTGAATGCAGACGTCACTCGACGGAAGACGGACTTTCCATCTTCAGCGCTTTGTAGCTTTACAACTAACTGATCATGAATTTGAGTCATCAAGTTTTCTGTTGAGCGCAATTGCCTATCTCTTTTAGCTTCTATTTCATCTTCTAGGGTTAACGAGCTTAGGAGAGACTTAACCGACCCATCGCCTGGTGTTTCCACTAGTCCGTATATGGGACTTCCAGTGGGGGAGCGAAGTGTTTCCACAAAACTGAAAGTACTAGTTAATTGTTTGGGGGGCTTGCCTTCCGAAGAATCAGTTAACGACTTTGAAGCAGATTCCGGAGCAGTGTCTTTCAGTGACGTTTCTTTCTTTTCTTCGTTTTGGCGAAAAAGCTTACTTGTTTGAGTTTGACCTTTTGGTGACTTTTTAAAAGGATTAACCTTTTTAGCAAGTTTTGATAATGTTGAAGTATCACTTTTATCTTCAGACATGCCTGGAGTTCGTGGAAAGGTTTAATCCTGCAGAAAACACTTTCGAAAAACTAAAACAAGCAATCTGCAAAAAAGCAGGTGCACTTTGTGCAAATAGGAATTTACAAGGCCTTTCTTTACAAACAAAACAGGGATGACCAAACCTGCTTTATCTATAAGTTACAAAGAACCACAACTTAAAAATCTAAAAACACGAATTTATTTGCAATCTACGCTTCTGTGACATCAGAATTCTTTTTGGAACGACTTACAAAAGTAATGTACGGCACGCTTGCTACCACAGCACGATTTTACAATATTTCTACACTTTTCAATAGAAATAAAAAACTAAAAAACAAATGCATAATTTTTCGGAAAGCATAAAGGGCCGCTTGAAAAGGTTCTAAGAGCAGCATGCGGCTTGCGAGCCGCAGTTTGGCCACCCCTGCTATGAAGGCTTATTGCAAAAAATCAAACGTAGCAAGTAAATATACAAATGTAAATAAATTCAAAGTCTTAAGGATTCAAAATATTCTGTTTTTGTTTGCGGAGAAAAATGGATACGGCACATCTTTTGGATGCGAAAAGTAAGGTTGTTACTTCACTCCAGCTACAAATTCATCGGTGCGGGAGCATGCACATTTGTAGGGGTTCAAAGGATATTTTGCCCAAGATTCCATAAATTTCCCGGAAAATATTTATGCGACAAACTTTTACATTACAGGTTTTCTGCGGTTGTTAGTACATTCTATTTTGCTCCACCATGTTCCCATAAACATAAAAATAGAAAATTCGGTACATGACATTTGGTTCATATTACTTTAGGAGTTGGACGATATCCCTTCAGGACCCTGGTGAGACACTTACTGCGTCATTTTGCATCACCATAGCGCGCCAGCCGGTTGAGCTAGAGAGCTGTTCGAACCCTCTGAATATGAGGGAAGTCTTGTAGTTTAGATCAAAACAATCAGAAAAGTTTCGGATGTTTTTGGTGACGTCATAATGTGGGGTAGATTTACGCATTTTGTCCGAGGTCACCGGGCCATGGGCGCCAACGGCAAGCGCCAATTTTTGACTCAAGTTTTTAGTGGAACCTAGATTATAATACGAGTCTTTAGAGCCTTTGATTGGCCATCCAACCCAACTGAAACAAATATGCTAGCCGGTGCAAGAACATTGTCAGAAGCCACCAGGCTCGGTTCTGAGCATCTGCCTCACAGTTCTTAGATTTGGCCTTGCATTCACATTCCAGCTGTTGCTGTCAGCAAGAAACTTAACACCTAGCTAAGGACATACATGAAACATACATCACACTGTATGGAAAAATGTTTATCCAAACACTGTATTCAAAATTTGAAGCACAGCTATTTTACTAGTGCCTGGCATGGACTCTGCAAATATTAATTCGGTGCACAGCAGCATATTCGATTCCAACGGTATTCAATTATTAATAAAGCACGTAAATGAAATGCTCTTTTTCCCAAACTTCTAAATGAGTCAGTTACTGATCAAATCTCGAATACAAAAACGCGGGGTTACTAGACACGGTTTGAATTTGTATGTAGATATATGTATTGCGGGCCACTTTTGTGACCGGGAAAATATGATCGGCCAGAACTCCTGAACCAATTGGGCTAGAGAACCAGTGAAACCGTCCCTAAATTCGGGAGACAGCACGGAATCCAATGAACGTGACAAAAATATACCTTTGCATTCAAACTTGAGACAAATCTATATTTGTGCATATTTGTGCATTTGTCGTATTGATTTTTTGGCAATTTTCAGAGTTTCGTTCGGATTTTCAAATATTTGTTCGCATTTTCGATCCGGTGTTTACGCTTCACCTCAAGCAAGCCATTCCAAAAAAGCAACACCGGCCTGTTTTAGGGGAGAAAATTAGGGAGCGAAAGTGTAAGGAAGGTCAACTGACATTCAGATCACTTTTGGGGGTCCTGACAAAAAAATACAGGGGCTATTGACTTGGTTTGTTCTTTGAAGTGTTCTACGAGATTAGCCTGCTAGCCTAGAGGGTTGGGGCGCTATTGCCAAAAATAGACCGAGAAATTCGCTCAGCCACCTTGTGGATCGTTTAATTCTTTAAGAACAAAATTTTCCTGCCAATGTTCAGGCATGAAATTTGGTGCGAAGTTGCAAAACACCCAAACACATCTGCTTCGCAACTTTGGTTGGGTTGGTAGGTACTGAGTTGCAGAAAAGTGACTTGAACCACAAAAAAATGAAATCAGTGGTTTTTGTCCCGTTGGACCCTCTACCACAAAAAATTCTTTTTATCATCATTGCAAAGTTAAGGTGTTTATCGACAATTGTGTAGAACGTTTATTGTAGAAAGTTTGTCTTTGTGTTGAGCTGAATGGCTGTTTGATTGGACGAAACTGGTTTCCCTAACCTACGAGAAATACATTTTTTTCCCGAAAACGAAATCACAGTGACGTCGCAGGTGCGCGCAAATTACCGCAAATGACGCAGTGCTGTCTCCCTGATCCGATGGTGCCTTCACTGGCTTTCTAGCTCAATCCGTTGAGATATTATGTGCGATCATCTAAAAAGTGGCCCGTGCGGGACTAAAAGGGTTGCAAGGACTGATCGAGAAGTGTTCAATGAAACTAAGAGCTTATGATTTACAATGTTCACTGCAAAAATAATTTTTTGAACATTATGTTTGCCACATACTGCATACTCGGTGAATCTGTTCCAAATGACCCATTGCAGAATTATTTATAAAGCAACCCAGTGAAATGCACCAGTGCAATCAAACGCTGAACTCCCACCAATGCGCAATGCTTCCATTAAGCAATTTAGTTTTTTTGTGGTTCAAAGAATTTGTTTAGCCAGTGGCAAAATTGAGCAAAGACAACTCCCTGTAACGCCGGAAGACCTGAAGAGCTTTAATTCGTTTCTCCAATTTGTTAACAAAAGGATACTTTCACAGTATGTGCAAATGAAGGAAAAAATTTCAACTGCTTCCTCACTGCATTCAAACCAGCGATTTACAATTTGCACTGTCATTAACGGAAACTGTTTTGTTGAAGACTTAAATCATTAATACAAGGATAAAATCCATCTGACTGACACCGAATGTAAAGCATTCTTTGTTGCATTTTATTGGCATGCGTTAAAGCATATCTATAACCACCTTATTTCTACACAACTGATTAGCACTTCACCAATCGTCATGTCCACGAGATTGTTGGCTCCATAAAATTACAAATTTTCAAAGACTGTCAAAAAAGCAGGAATATAAAACTAGCAACGTACAACAAAGTCTGATGTTGACTGATTTATTCTTCATTTGCCTTCCAGTATTAACTACAATTCACAAAATCTATAAACGCTAGGATCGTGGCATAAATTGCACCACAGCACACAGAATCAACGATCATATAAAAAGTTTGTAGCTTTGCAGGAAACAAACTCGCCACTAACGCAGTCTGAAGCACTGCAAAGTACATTGAATAGTTGATTTGTTATTGCACATTCAGATGTTGATACGTTTTATCCAAAGAACTATTTATATTCAACAATACCCAAACGTTATGGTTACTTTGGCCAACGAGAACCCTTCAAGCATGAATATCGCTGGCACAAAAGCAAACCTATTAATAAAACAATTTTTATCCAAACTAGGTTGATGCCAACCCCTTGCTGATGTTAACAATGAAATCACTCAACTCTCTAAAACTTTAACAGGGATATCACTGCCTTTAAATGAATAACTACACGTCCATTCATGATTATTTGCTTGTTGCAACCATATGATTCTTTTCTTATGCATCCCATCATCAGACAACTCGTAAATGTGAAACGCGAGTTCATCACTTGTGCAGCATTGCAACAAAATGCATGCACAGATTTTCAGAGCGCACTACCCTGAAGCGCAGGGCCTGCCTGTCGCGAACTGGTTCCACGCCTCAATCAAGCTCGAGTCAGTCCCATGTCTGCCAAAAATTCCATTGAAAATATCGCTGACAGTTTACAAACAGAGCGAAGCAGGAAAGAGAGGATTCGGTTTTTGCAACGTAGGTGTGCAGACGTGTGTTGTCAATGTGAGTTGCGAATATTAAAGCTAGCTCTTTGCTATACTCCAGTTTTCGTTTGTCAGAGCTGAGTTTCCGTTTCTAGTGTGTTTTTAAATAGGTCCATACCTGATTTTGTAGATTACGTAGATGGTACCTCACCATCGATTGTAACCGCGTTGAGAATTCACGGTACATTTGGGACGTTCAAATAGAGCATTTGTCAGAATCGCCAGATATATTCAGGTAACCCGGAGAAAACTGCAAGAAGAAAAAAATGCTTTCAGAATATGGGCTGACAACTTGTTTGGGCGAAGTTCGCAATTTCCGGTTCTCTTGTGGAGAATAAGCGGAGAACTTGCATCGTGCATATCTTAAAATGGGCATTTCTTTAAGTACAAAACATATTTCAAGTGTACCGTTTAGGGCAATCTCTTTATTCAAAATTGCTTCTCTATTCAAAACCACTAACTGGTAAAGGAGTTAAGGGGATTCGAAAGGTCATTCGTGCGATGAAATAAAATTTAGCAATTCTGAAAACGTTGCTTTTTTCAATTTTGAAAAAATGCAATATGAAATCACTATGAAGCCTTGCATTCGCTGTCATGCTTCGTTTTATTCATATGAACAAGTGACAAATATTTATGTAAAATGTAAAATTAAGCAGTGTATGCCCTAACCGTAACGGAAAAAATTGTCTCATTGTGGAACACTCATTTACTGCGCTGATAAAATGTGTCGTCACTGCAAAGGAAACATCTCATTTGCAAAGAAACTGAAAGTTTGTCTGCATTACCAAACACAATTCAATCCAAATTTGAATGTTATGCAGAGGTTAGTAAAAACCAGCCAGTGACCCCCTCCCGTTTTGTGTCGTCCACGATGTCCTTCACTACCAAGTTCACGCGTTGAGAACATGTTTAGGTCTTCACCAAATGCACGCAAACTTGAAAAGCGCCGAGTAGACTACTCCTAATTTTTATAGGTAAACCCTTCATCTGTGGCGTCTCTATGTGATTCAACCAACCAGGTAAGGCTTTCCTGGAGAACAGTAAGTCAGTAGATATTTTTTTAAAGATTGTCAAACGCTGTGTAAGGTAAAATGCCATTTCCGGTTGACGCACGCTATCTAAATATACATTTACATACGGGAATCTTCTGGGAAACATGAGTCAACCCATTTTTGGAAGTTTTCGGTTGCACGTATCTACTAGATATTCCCCGTTGCGTAGGTTGACAAAAAAGCAAAAGCAAAGGCAAAGCTACATTTTCATTCGTGTAAAAAATACACCGTTTACAGTGGCAAATTAAATTCGAATTAATCCATAAATGGCTTGAACTGCAGTTTTGCGAATTCTGTCAAAGTCGGTTAGACTGGATTCATTTTTAGTGAAACAAACTATGATTAATAGGGCAAGTTTTTGTTGCAGTAACAAAGCGAGAAAGTTGCATTTATTTTCAGCGAAAGTTGCATTTATGCGCTGTAAGTTGCATTTATGCGCACATTTGA
>JGI24022J15233_10004827_pt1 | contig 14052 bp, 8 predicted proteins | sample Ectturendosymbi2_FD_15233 | JGI IMG/M metagenome (IMG submission 15233) | reverse complement strand
TTCTATAAATAACAACAAAATCGAAAGTTTTCTTGCATACTTTATGCGCATTCTCAATTCTTGTGTAGTTTAGCAAGATTCGATTTTTTAAACAGGGGTGTGCGCCAGCCAGTCCATCCCCACTTGCTCTATGCTCGACTGCTCGTACTCGACAAGACATTAGCGCAGCCTCATTTTTCCGTTGTAAATTGCTCTGACGAATTGATGAGTGTTTTACTCCCCTGTTTTAACACGCAGCCTGATATTTTTGCAGTTACGAACTGCTGCATCGTGGCGTTGGGTGTATTTTCCTCCGTTAGCCTAACTTGGAGCGCTAATAGTTTATATTCAGTGCATTGACACATAAAATAAGAAGAGTGGATGTATAGAAAAATGTGCATATTATGTCAACAAACTTCGCCATAACGTTGGTTTGGAAACAGGACTATGAGTCAAATTGTGACGTCACAACAGCGCACACCAAACACAAATGACTACCCTACGCCACTGAATGAAACGCCCTATGAAAATTTTCTGCGTACGCCACTGATCATCAGTAGCACCAGATACATTGCTAGTCAAGCAAGATTTCCAATACGTGTACACGTCACGTCATCGTGACATTACCCAACTTTCCGAAGAGTGTTACGTCATTTTGACCAAGATTTAAACAGTCCTCCCTTGCTTGGTGAGCCAAGTGGCTCCCGGTTAAGAACCACTGCTAAAAATCATTCCTTGCGCAGCTCGAAGTGCGGTTGGTCAGACACATAGCACACGCAAAATGAAGAAAGTTGCGCGACTGGTCGTTCTCAGTCAGCCCGGTTACAGACAGTAACAGAGTTTTGTCACCGGATGTTTGAATCATTATTTTCTTGTATCATTTTTGTCCTAAACCGAGGATGCCTTGCCGTTGGCAATTAAAAAAAAAAGTTTTAATACCAGTCTTAGAGACGTTAGGTCTAGTCTTTAACACGTTTTCAGAAACCTCATATTGAACACCTTTCATCGCCAAACGCATTTCACATTTAACTAAGAAAGACATTTTTGCAGCTTAGACAACGAAAGTTTTTGCTATGTGTGATTCGTTGAATAAAAGTGTACATGTAACATACATTCTTATTCATAGTGGTTTCGCAGCTCTGTAAAACTTTTAAAATAGTAATTTCAGCTGCTTTCAAGAAAAGATGGTAATGATAAAACTGATGAACTGATTATGAAATGCTGTGAAACAACAGATTGAATATGCGGTCTGAGCTCAAAAACCGTGTTTAGAAATCAAAACAAAATGGTCAAAGAAAAAAACAACACAATAACCGATGATTTAAATGAAATCGTATTGGAGAAAGTTTCGAGAACAGAACTTTTTTCATCGTCAGCTTTGGCTGAAGATGAAAACAAATGTTGTTGCAGAAAAAAACAAATGATTTTGAAGAAAAAACAACTGTTGTTGAAGATGAAGACAGTGAGATGACAACATTTGCTTGTGAAGATGAAAACAGTTGTATGTCATCAAAATAAATGCTGTAGAAGATAAAAATATCATCAGCTTTTGATGGAGGTCTAAACAAGCGTTTCTCGAAACGTCCGATGTAAAACCATTTAAATCAATGATTGTTGCGTTTATGTTTGTTATGCGACTTTGAAAGATTTCCAATTTCACTCTCTTCCAATTTCCAAATACTTTATTGATCCAGAGTGCATTGTTGACATGCTGCAGTGTCAATGACACGACCCTGCTTATTTATTAAATAATATTTTTTTTCGGGGAGGGATAAGAACTTAATACTCAACAAAAGTCTATGCAAGCTAAAGATGTGGCGGTTTGCAGCTACATTATTATCAGATTACAGTTAACATACGATACAGGCAGTGAGCAAGTTGTCTTGCAACTTCTCACAAGCGAGTTGCTCAACAACGCCCGTCTATTGTACCCTTAGTACTGTATAGTGATATTCTGTTGCACAGGAGCATTCAACGAACACTTATGCTATTTGTGCAGGATTCAGTCTTCAGAATATATCTGTCCCTGCTCGAATTGCTACAGCATTTTGGTGGCTATTCGTCCTCACTGTCATGTCGTCATATACTGCTAATCTGGCTGCGCTACTTACTGTAGCGAAGATGGGAACACCTATCCGTTCCTTTGCAGACTTAGTCAAGCAGCAGAAAATACAGTACGGAACACTGAAAGATACAAGCCTATATGACTTCATCAATGTAAGTTGCTTTTTTAAAGGCTGATCTTCCTATGCTGATTGCTTTATTTTTCTAGCAAAATCCTAGAGCACACATTAGGTTTATTGTCAACACCAGCTGATATTCACTGGTGTAACGGACAAGGTTATGTGGGTAGTTCGATACAATGCAGCAATATCTCATTTTTTAACCTTTCCAAGAAGTTTCTTTAGATCAGGGGGTTCAACCTGACTCTCGCGCGTCACATGTGGCCTGCCGAGTCCTTCCAAGCGGTCCGCGAGATCTTTTTCACCCACCAAATAAATTCATAAAAATACAAAATCCCAGCCAAGCAACATTTACTCATCAGAATGTCTTCAGTCATGGTTGATTGGGAATGATTACAAATTTACTTTGTCACGTCACCAATCACCAAAATAGATCAGCCATTGATGGAACAATTGGGGTATTACCAAAGAACTAGCTCTATTTGTTTACCTTGCTTACGCTTGCTGTGCTTCAACCTACCTACACAGCTTGTGCAACTTAATCAGAGATAAATTTCACTTTAAGTTTTTTCTGTTTTAGCGGAAGTACTGGTCTAATTGAGTTGCTTCTGATAATGGCAATCTGGCAACAGCAAACGAAAAGCTAAACGTTGTGATATAGGCCGAGAATTTCAAACTTTTTGTTGCCTTTAAAACAAACTTTCAAACTTTTTGTTTAAGTATTCTTTCAATCACATCGCTCATCACGCCAATAGGGCAACAAGAACATCGATTTCTACGAGTTTGTTAGTGCTTTAACTTGGTTATTTTTCATGTTGGTTGTATGTAAAACTAACGTGAAGTTAAAGTCTACAATATAATTTAATACATCACCATTTCATGATATTAATACATATTGCCAGCGAAGTAATCTACTAAACCAGGGGTGTCAAAATGCGTCCCACCAGCGCCATTCGTGCGGCCAGCGAGTGATTCCGGCCAAACGGTGCCAAATGCTCTTTATGATTATTATTTATGTGTTCAATTAAACCACTTTCATACACAACAGTTTATTCATCAGAGTAAAGTGGCCAATGAGAGTACGAGTACCCCTTGCGGTACGCAAAGGTGTTTCAAGAATAAATGAATCTTTTTAAGTGTCTTCACAATGAAATTTTAACGTATAAGTACAATAATTATAGGTACATTTGTAATTATTGTGCTCGTGATTACAGCCAAGTTGTACTTCATAGAAAAGAAGGTCGTCCAAAGGTAGGCATGCCATATTTTTGTGATTGAAAACCAGGACGCTTCAGAACAACGAGCCGTATCAGATGAATGTGGTTAATATCTTACTTGGGGTATATAGCTATTTTCGAATCTTATAGTTAAGACACTAAGAAAAACTAAAATAGTACATTTTACTAAGAAACAAAACAATGCTCAAGCATTTGTAAATTTATACATTCGCCCAATAATACTTTTCCGTAGACAATATTTTTTCATTCAAAAAGTCTTTGTTCGATTTTATTTTCTCGTAGAAATAACAGCAGGAAAAATCTGTTTTGATTGACTTTTACAGATGAGAAGTGCTTTCACATTCTGCTTCTGTTATCACTTCAGATCACATGTTATTCATATTGGCTGATTGAATACCAAACCGGGACGTTTTGGTTGACTGACCGGGACGCCGGGACAAAGCCTTTAAACCAGGACTGTCCCGGCTAAAACGGGACGTATGGTATGACTACCCAAAGGGCACATCACTAAAAAAGGTTGGGAACCACTGGAGTAAAGGTTGTGTGCTAGGCTGCGCTGTATAACTTTAGCAATAAAATCTTTAAAAATTTTCCTCTTGGTGAAAATCGTCTAAGAAAGTGCTCCCAGTCCCATCATAGCAAAGGAGGCCTTTCAGTGAAAAGTAGAACACGCAAATACAGCGCAGACAGATCGTTCACACATGTATTCCAGAAACGTCTGTGAAGCCTGACAGCAAGTGACGTTATCAGTTTTATAGATGATGATTTTCGTGAGCCACAGGTTTTACACCAGAAGAAGATTAGTTTCTTTGAGACAGAGTAGCGTTTAAAAAATGTAGACAGTCAGGCCCGAAGCCAGATTTATAAGCTTGGGGAGACCAAAATGCATTTTTATGGGAGCAAGATGTTTGTTTTTTTTGTATGGTTTAATAAAAATGTTCCGGACACAAAAAAATGTTGGAGGGCACAAAAGAATTGGGGGCCAATGCCACCAAGTGACTACGGGCGTGCTGACAGTTGTACTGCAAGCGACTCCTGAAGTTTAAACGGAGTCAATTGTTTTTATAACTGAAACTATTCCACCGCATTTCGAACTATAGTCGAACTATTGTCGAATTGCTGCAGGTAATTTTGATTATTATCATTTTGTCGGTCACTTTTTTAGCACAAGTTCACAAATTTCGAGATCTACGTCTCTTATGTGACTATTGACCCCTAAACATGTTGCCAAAAAAACGAAATATAAAAAGATGAACATGCCGTGGTGGAAAAAGTGTCTTTACTTTTGTATCAAAACCAACGGGAAACCAACGTGTTTGATTTGTAAACAGCAGGTAGCTATACCTAAGGAGTATAATGTTAGGAGGCATTATAATGCTTAGCATGCCCAAAGACAAAAAATATATGTAACCGGAAAGCACAACTGAGACAGCAACAATCAGTGTTCAACAATGTTTATCACGCTAATGATGCCGCAGCCAGGTCAAGCTACGTTACTGCCCACGAAATTGCTTTATCAGCAAACGGTTTACCGAAGGAAACTTTCTTAAAAAATGTATGCTGATGACAGCAGAAATTATTCGCCCAGGACAACGTCAGGGTTTTGCAAACGTAAGCCTATCAGAAAATACAATTGCAGAAATATTTAATGAAATATCAACCAATGTAAACAGCCCACTTCAAGAGAAAGTCAAGTCGTTCCTTCGTGGCTTTTTCTCTTGCAGTTCATGAAAGCACAGGTTTTACTAATGTAACTCAACTTTCAAAAATCATTCGCGGTGTTGATGAAAAGATGCAAGAGTCACAGAAGAATCTGTAGAATTTGTACCAATGAACGAAACTACAAAAAGTGATAATGATGATGACATTTTTCCAGCTTATTCGGAGCATTAGATAAAGTGGTTGTTATCTGGAAGCTTAGCGACAGATGGGGCTCCTCAGATGGCATGGAGAAAACCTGGTGTAATGACGAAGCTGCACGATGTGGCGGCCTGGAGATAGCGACGCATGCAAATAATGGTCACCGGTAGATGGTGCCCATAAGTAACAAGTCACTGTGATAGTCACCACAAGAGAATTATCGTAATTCACTTATCCCTATATAGTGCAATGTAGCATCAGTATATTGATCTCGTCGGGTGATCTCTGTTGTTGCTGGTTGTTTCCCCAATAGTTTAATGCCCCGAATTACCATCTTTCTCTTATGCTTGCCTGAGTAGTTCAAGGCGATGCAGGTGCCTGCAACAAGAGAAACCTGCGAAATTGGATGCAGACCATCAGTTTCATAACATATATTGCATATTACACATAAAAGTTTTATGCAGCAAGAAATTAACGATGGATCATGCGGTGGATGTTGTCATATTAGCGGTTAACATTACTTGAGCAAGTGGCCTTAATCACAGGCAGCTTCACTGCTTCTTTCTTGGAGGAAGATAAGAATCGCTATGGTCTGGTTAGACTCCTCAACTTTAGATTTAAAAAAATTAGAAGTAGTGATTAGTTCATTGGATTAGTTCACTAAACGTGCACATCAATTTTTAACAAACCTTTCAACAATTCTTTCAGCAATATATTGAATGCCTAGAAGTTTCATTTGCTTGAATTAAAGAATAACAGCAGTATATTTCCGAACAGCTCATATTTACTTTTGCCATTGGGCTAATTTCGTGAACTTACGAAAAGTTTAATTTATATACAGAGTGTTGTGGAAGTGCAAACGGTAAAAATCGGTCAGCTTCGTTTTCGCATCTAGCATCTCTATGACTGACTTTTTGGTTGCACTTCAGCAGAGGGTAGAGGGTAATTATTGAAAATAAAATTGCAAATAGGAGTTGCTCAGTGCATTGTATTGACTTATCTTCACAAACGAGGACGATGTTGATACAGCAAGCTTGTGAAACTTCGCATGACAGTCGTTTGAAGCTGCCAAACCACAAGCGTTTTCCTGAAAAACCTGCAAACGAACTTGAGAGCTGGTACAAGGAAGACTAGATAAGCACTTTGCCAAAATTGCAAAGTGCTGTTAAAGAGTTAAAAACAAAAGGTTTCTGAATTAGAAAATCAAACGGTTTGCAATAGCATGCAAACTACCAAGCCAAACCATCATGGGCATTAAACGGAAAGCTATTTGTGTGCCGTGTTTGTTTTGCAGAAAAAATCCATTGACGATAATGATCCTCTATCCTTCTATCGATCCATGTCGAGAGTCATAAATGTCAGTTCGAATGGATTGAAAGGTGTAAAGGACGGATTCGACAGAGTAGAGACTGGAGATTTTGCTTTTTTGTGGGACGCACATGTAATTGGTAAAAAACACATAAAAACTTGAAAGGAAAGCTTTCCAGAACAACAGTTGCTGACTAATTGTTTAAATATTTTCTAGAACATGAGGTTGCCAATCATCCAACATGCGCCATTGCATCGATCAGTGATTCAATATATCACAAAGGTTACGGATTTGCTTTGGAAAGAGACAGTCCTTACAGAAATGGTTTATCTCTCGGGTAACTAACATTTGTGTTTTCTCACAGCACGTATAGCATTTTCGTCATTGTGGGTCTTTGCATAACGAGCAAACATGCGTTGCAGATTATTAGTGTTTTTGCATGTTTAATATGAAAATTAGAGCCTCATTTGTGATTGTTTTAGAATTCGGGATTTGCAAGATTCTGGCGATATTGAATTCTTACAGAAGAAGTGGTGGCCAAGATCCAAGAAATGCAATGCAGAGAATTATGCAAGGACAAGTGGACAAGAACTTGCCCTAGAGGTATTCTTGTTTTTTTACGGTCTACTAACATAAGCTTTATGTTTGCCATGTGTTTCTTTGGTTTGCAGACATTCACTGGAGCATTTCTCCTGCTAGCCACCGGACTGGTGTCAGCATCCATTTGCGCTTGTATCGAAATCTTCATCAACAAGATGAGGAGAAATTCATACCCTTTGGCAGTTGAAAAAGTGGTAATACCTTAGTATGTTTATTTTGATTTAATGTTGCCTGATTATGTAATTTTCATTTGCTTTACTGCTACGTGGCTGCATATGGATGTGGGTGATCGCTGTCTCGCCTTTTGTACGTCCTGTAGGCTACAAATGATTTAAATAACTTTTTTCGTTATCAAACCATCGTCACTCACTCCATGCAAGCAGCAATGTTTTATGGGTTTCTTTCTAGAAACAACACACCGGAAACGAAGATGCAGAAGCGGGGAGTTCCCCCATGATGGTAAAAGAAGCAATGGGAGGGAGGATCGAATATTTTCTGAACAACGGCTTAAGAAAAGGGAGGAAAAGGTTATGTTACTGAGTTTTTTACAACTAAAAAATCAAAAGCAGTATGACATCAGCATTGGATAAAAAGGTTGTGCGCAGTTTGCATGCGTCGAATGTGCATGTGCGTGTGTGCGCGACTCATGGCGAATGTGTTTTTAGGAAGGCGTCATCTGCAAACGAAGTTGCAGCACCACGGCACAGCTTCGAACAGTGCCCCTTTATCCATGTCTTGCATTCACCGAGTACTGAAATGAAGCCGAAGGAAATGCTTCGCCCTGAAATTTCAGCCAAAGCAACTCACGATCCGTCTTCACTTGATGTTTTGCAGCATAGTTCGGAGAAAATGAAAAAATGCAGTTCTCAAAGGAATGATGATGGCGAGTCACCAGAGAACCACAAACCTGCTGCAGAAACAGTATTCAATCCTCTAACTGAACATCGTATTTGTTACGGAATAACCACTAGCGTTGAAGCAACTGTTAATCACGCTGGACCTCCCCATATAGCTTGTACTAGCGGTCTACCCCTGTCAAGACTTGGGCCAATTGTAGACAACATTCAGGGATTTTCAACCTTGCCATTGAAGATTCCCTCGATTCTCAAAAAAAGCGAGATTTGACAATGACCTGTATGTAAAAATATGACCTCAGCCCAGGGCCGCGACCAGCTCATATTTTCGTTGAAAATTTCGTGGAGGGCAATTGCTCGGTTTCCTCACCTGGTTGCGGCCCTGCTTCAGCCTTACCGTCAGTTCCCTTATTCAAATTTATGCTACTTGATTAAAGAAAAAAACACATTTGCTCAATGCTTTTCACAAGAATGCTCCGGAATTGTGATTAGTGCTGCTTGAACATTCCAATAAATATCTGTTCGATATACGTTATTGTATTCATTGCGTTTCAATCTGGAGAGAATGTGCCACCAAGGCAAGCAGCAGAGACCAGGCACAAAATCAAGACTTGTTTCACTGAAAAAGAGGACGGGGAGTACGGCTGAACCTCTACAACTTTGAGAGTAACGGTGAAAGTCCATCTCCAAGTAACCTTGGTGATGGAGTGCACGCAACACCAGATGATATTCGGAACATGCTTCCAAAAACGAAGGACAACATGTTGAGCTGCCGCAGACAGGGACCGAGTTTAAGGAGGGACATCCAACTTTCGGATAGAGGCAGGCAATATCATTGTCTCCCCCAATATTTTGTAGTTGTACAAATTTCATGGTTAGATTCAGGGACGCCAGAACAGCGGTAGGGCAGGGGAGCAGTATAAAAGTTAAGGGCAATGGAAACTTATAAAAAACAAAAAAAAACGTTACCAATTATGCTTGCTTCTGTTGAACAACAAATTTGACCTCAAAAATAATAAAAGAAACTATGGAAAATTTGTTTCAATTTAATCTTGATATACCGTGAAAGTATCTATGATGCTCTTATGAAAACACACCTCCACATCGTTGCCCCTCTTGAAAGGTCAAGGGGTAAATGCCCCGCTCTCCAGCGTCCCTGCTTACCGCTGTCGGCAGTTGCTGTCTCGCTGCATCACCTGTCAAGATTTCTGCGTTCAACAGTCACATGCAGCAAAACGCCTAACATCGTAACTCGAAGTGAACATTAGAAGATTTGCTGCCATGTTATTGATACACAATAAAGACCAACAGCAAAACAATCCGCTCGCAAGTTTGGAAACCTGCCTCTGCAGGCAAACGAGCGGACATGAGTCAACTGCAAGCTCACCACTGCATGACACCAAAACAGTAAACCTGTGCGAGTGCCATAGCGGCAAATAAACTGCCATTGCAAGAATTAGATCAACTAATTGGAATTGAACTCCTGATGTTAGGTTTTCTAGAAAAGTTTGATTCTTAGTCCCAATTTCGAGGGGGGAAAAGCCCGTTTCCTCCCCCTACGGCCGCCTATGGTTTTGACGTGCCGCGAGTTCAAAACTGTTTGATTGAGTTCCGTGTAAAAACTAAAAAATCACTATAATAGCCATATTCTTCGCATTTACATGTTCAGCAACAATGTTGACCTCAAAGTAATAACAGAATTTATAGAAAATCATTTTGAATTTTATGTGTGCGCGAATAGCTGTAATAAATTTGTTTCAAGTCGATCTTGATAAATCATGAAATTGCTTATGATACTGTTATGTAAGGGCACCTGCTCCCCCGTTGCGCCCTCTTTCAAAAGGCAGGGGGATAATGCCCCCATCATGCACCCCCGTTCCGGCGTCCCTGGTTACACTACTGTTGGAAACCTCCCCCAGCATAAAGCCAGGGAATAAATAAGAAAATTGGAGATATTATCTCTGGATTATCTAGAGATAGTGTACAGATTTACTACGTAAAGTGAATTATCATGATTGTTGATAATTGTGTTGGTTAATTTTAATTAGCCGAATCAGTGTGTACACAAACACACTGATTCGCTGACTGATTCGTGTCATGTTCCTATGAGTCGAATTCCTGCACTGGTCGCAGCCTACAATATACAGAACACGGTTGGGATTGCTAGTATTTACCAAAAGATCTTGTGGCTTGTTTTTGGATTGATCAATGTGGTTTAGTGGTTCTAGTGAGAATCTTGTGGTTATAGCAGTAGTACATTTTATTTCGGAACTGACCAAATTTGAATTGATTTTCATAATTTTTTAGCATAATTATGTCGATTTAAAACCAACTCTCAGAATTAATGTGTTTTCGTAATAATTGCAGCGATAGATATAGCACCATTGTACAGTACCAGTTGCTATAACCACCACCACGGGTGGAGCCAGGGGGCGCTTGGGCGGATGCGTAGGCTGCGACATTTTTTTACATAAAGCATTACCCAATATTATCTTTTCTTGGAACGACAGCACTGGAAGTCCCTAATCGATTTATTTCAATGTGTGCCGCAGGTTTAAGAGTGAATTATTTAACCTTCTGCTTTTCCAGCTGCCACAAAACAGTGGTAACTGCAGCGATTTCACATAAAGTAGATGAGTCGCTTGTATGGTGTCCTTCACGATGTAGGTGTAGGCGGTACAGCGCGTGACAAATCATCAAATTTTCAGTTAAATCCAACCACTGTGTTTTTCCATATTGTGGCGGTTTTAGACAAACTGCTAACCGAAGAAAATAATTTTTAAAATACCATATTCACATTTCTTCACAAACATTGAAACTGTACTTTCAGTTTCAGAAATTGTCGCGATTCATCTCATTATCCAGGGCGACTCGACATCCCACTTGTGCCGGTGGACCAATGCTCTTGGGTTCATGGGCGGCTTTTTGATTGAAGCTGGTGTGACTTGAAATGCTGGGTGTTTCCAAAGGCACTTGAACTTTAAAACAAGATTCAGTTATGCACCAAACTTGAGTTAGATATTCTCTCAATAAATGTTGAAAAGTTCAGTTTCGTTAAGCTGGCTTTTGTACTCCGTTCGGAGTGTCACGAGTGGTCTGCGGCGCCCATTTCCGCTTGCTTGAGCCGTGGGTCATGCGGCTGCCTTCGCAGCAGTGAATGCTGCACTGGTGGCGAGTCAGTGGCAGCTCCAGTCAACCAGCTTTGGTGTCGCGTGCTCAACCAACTGCACCACTTAGCCGGTTATAGTGAAAAGTATATTCCGAAAATGCGTGTGACATTTTGCTTTGTCTCTTTCACTAGGTTCTGCTGATCTGGCTATTTCTTTGATTTTTGCTAATACATTTTGCTTCAATAAACCATAAAACCGCATTGCGTATATTAAACTTTATACTCAGAGCAAAAGACTTTTACTAACTGTCATACACTCTTCCCTTTACACTATAAGTAGCTTCATCGTTGGGAGGTCTGCAGCCTAAATAACCCCTGGTCCTTCGCAACCTCCCACTCCCTTATGCATTTTATAAATCAGTGCACTTGGAAGTTATCGCAGTACTACATTATAATAATCATGGTGGCGTCATTCATACGTGTGTACCGTATGCTTGTGTTTCATCAAAGTAAATGTATTAGCGCCATCAAGCGTATGTCTTTTCTACTACCGCCATGTATATATCCTCGTGTTGTTTCATGTATTTGTGTATTCGTTGTTGCTGCAATGCATGTTTAAGTCTAGCGCGTGGCGTGTGGGAGTGACGACGTTACACAATATTGTATTAAATAAACTCTTTGAATGGACAGCTTGATTCCCCCAACAAATATTTTTCAAGCTACCGTTCTTTTCTTGCGTGTTGTACAAAATAGAAAACACAACTTTACCGTCGCACATGCATCGGAGAAACAACGTGGTTTCAGAACAGTACTCGACTCTAGCGATGTTAAAATTTGCAATCATTGCATGATGCTTGGCAAAACGTTAATTTGGTCGTTTTTTCAATGCGGTTAATTTTGAAAAGTTTCATATACTTTGCAATTACGCGGCAGGCGAAACTTTGTGAAGTAAGAAACCCCATTTCTCATGTCCAAAACACTAACAGTTGGCATGAAAATATTACTGAAGCGTTTCTTACTTGTGCAAGAAAGTTTCGTTTTTGGCTTCGACCATCAATTGGCAATATAAAACTGTAAAAATTTAGAAGTTCTCTGGCAGGATTCAAGCGTTTTGGCGACTCTTTTTGAAGTGTACGTATTATCCGGACTGAAGGTAAGAATCAGATGCGGGGCTCAGGAAATATCAGTCACACGCTGAATGCAACAAACAATGAGTAATTGAGGAAGGAAAGTGGGTGGGATGCGATACGAAGGCCATTGTGTTATCCACACAGCTATGATACTGAACGACTGCGCTTCAGTTCTTTGGGGTAAAGGTAGCGTTTATTTCCAGCCTTTAACACTCTTTGGTGAAATCATCAAAAGCGATGCCGATTATTCTTGCAGCAACGCCCTTATGCCTGAGTCTCTTGGGCTTTGTAGTAGTAAAATCCATAACTTAGGGCCTAAAATTATAAATTAAGCACGACTTTACTTTGTAGATCAAACAGATAACGTACAGCATGAAAAATTAATTAAAAAAACAAAACAAACTGCAATAAAAAACTTTATTCGCAAAGAAAATGCGATAGTTTATTTCGGGAAATTGCTATTTTTACAAAGTTTACAAAAATGAGCAAGTCAAGAAAGGCAATAGTATATGTATATGAAGTTGAACTGCATGGACGGGGAAAGTGAATTACATCGAAAACCTCTTCAAAATCGGGGTGGGAAATATGCATAACCGCTATGCAGTGGGAGAAATATAGCCTGCTAAGCTCTCACAGCGCTGCTCAACGAAAGGGATCACAAAATACATGCACTGGGTACTAGACTCATCGCCAACCTGGGTTACTGAATGTGGTTTCACAACACTGGAGTTGAAGACGGATTCAAGAAGAAATGTTATGAACAAGCATATTAACCTTAGGCTATATAGGCTACAGTCATATACAACCGGTGATATAACCTTTCCATTCCTCGTTGAGACAGGTTTGTTGTAAAAAGCCTCACAAACCAGCCTTCGTTTAAATCCATTTACGCTTTCACGGCCTCGCACAACAAAAATAAAAACCGAACCTTCTGCTAAATGTGAAATGTGTTATAAGGAAATTAAGCTTTGCTCAAGAACATTCTGGGCTTATCAATTAAGTATGAAGAGAATAAAAACAGCTAATTTTGTACGGACAGGCACTGTTTACTTTCACCAGTGCAGCGTTCCTGCTCAGAATCTTCTGATGAGCCGCATCGGGCACCAAGAGTTTGGCAAAGCCAAGAGCGGTAATGACGCGAACCAACGTTAGTAAGTATGTTCCCAACGAATTGGGTTAGGGTTTAAGGTAAGGTTAGTTCTCACAAGGCAAACGCAAGAAAGGGTAGTTATTAAACTAAATCAAGACGTTGAAAGCGTGACGCGTATACACGGTTATAACTGAGTTCACGGCCCATCGCGAAAACTGACAGTGTTATATAATATCTACCCATCTGCGCTGCAGAGGTAATCACGCAGCCGGAGTATACGTTTTTTTACCTGCGCCGGAGAAGGACCCGCAGTAGGACTTTTGAATATAAACCACGATTGGAGCTGAACAGGAGTGAAATTTTAAATTTTATTCCGGAGACGTATAACAGGTTTCATTGATCAAAAATTGCTCTGACAGGCTAGTTGTTAGATTAACATCGTGAATCTTTTCTCATGGTTGCATTGGTTCGTGAACAGTTCACTGAAGAGTGCTGAGGCCGAGGTGATCACGGAACCGCAGTGAGCAAACCTTCAGCACCAGTGATCACGATGATCACGATGAGTGATCAGCACCAGTGATCACGATGATCACGATGAATGATCAGTAGGGCAAGTTTTTGTTGCAGTAAAAAAGTGAGAAAGTTGCATTTATTTTCAACGAAAGTTGCATTTATGCGCAGGAAGTTGCATTTATGCGCA
>JGI24022J15233_10004814_pt1 | contig 14070 bp, 6 predicted proteins | sample Ectturendosymbi2_FD_15233 | JGI IMG/M metagenome (IMG submission 15233) | reverse complement strand
TCTAATCACAAGCAATTTTTCCTTTACAAGGCTTTTGCTTCCATAACTTCAGCCCCCCCCTTAGAAAAATCCTGGCTGCGCCCCTGGATTTCAGTGGTGTACGCAGAAAGTTTTCATGGGGGGGTTTCATTCAGTGGCATATGGTGGTCATTTGTATTTGGTGTGCGTTGTTTGTGACGTCACAGTTTGACGTCATGTTCATGTTTCTAAACCAACTTTTTCGCGAAGCTTGTTGATATAATATGCATAATCTTCTGCACTTACTCCCCTTATTTTATGTGTCATTGCACTGAATGTAGGCAAAACTATCAGCGCTCCAAGTTAGGATATCGGAGGAAAATAAAATCAACGCTACGACACAGCAGTTCATAACTGGAAAAATATCAGGCTGCGCGTTAAAACAGGGGAGTAAAACTCACTCATCACTACGTCAGAGCAATTTGAGTATAGAAAGTGTGCGACTGGATTGGCTGGTGCGCACCCCGGTTTGCCAGATCAAATCTTGCTAAACTACACAAGAATTGAGAATGCGCATAAAGTACGCAGGAAAACTTTCAATTTTTTGTTATGTATAGAAGTCCAGAAAACTTGTAGTTTTCCTTTTCCCTGCTAAGACATTATCAAATGGATGCTCCTATGTTAAAAACTGCTCTTTTTGAGCTCATGTAACAGTTCTATCATGCTACAGAAATTGGTAATGTAGCCAATGCGATCAGCGCTTGCGCTGATCAGCCTCAGCAGACAAAATAAAAACAATTGTTTCGGATAAGGTGACCTATCGCAGAACACAAACTTAAACGTGAGTAGTGGACGAAAGGTCTGCAAAAAGTGGCGAGATGGTTTCTGAACGCAGAGGATAACACCGATTCCCACCAAAACATATTTATTATTTTTTAGCGCATTTACAATGTTCCTTGATAAGTCGACAAATTAACAAGCAAAAATTATGCGAAAACAATCAATCTCCTGTGCACAGGTAATAACATTTCTGTAAAATATCAAGCTCAAGGAGGAGGTTTTAACGCCACCCCCTCTCCACTTGCGTACGCCCTGGGCTGATTTAGTACATAGTTTGTACTAGTGAGCACCTTCCACTCCGTCCTTCACAACTTTTTTTACCCACAGCAAGTCGGTTTCCCATCTTCTTTGTATTTTCTTTTCTCGTAAACGATATTCCACGTAGGGTTGCGGAGTCGGAGGTTTTTGGGTGGAATCGGAGTCGGATTCCTACCAACAGTGGGAGTCGGAGTCGTTTTTTTTGTCGGACTCCGGATGTCCATTTGGATCATCTTTTACATCACACCCCTAAATTGGGAATTCCTGTTGAAATGGTACAGTTTGTTTTCAAACTTTTGTTGAAACGGATTTATTGTTGTGCACCACGATTTCCATTGATTTTAACAGCCAAATTTCATTCCTTTTAAGTTACCGACTTCTTCGTTTAATGACGACACCTCGCTCTATTTCGGATTCAACGAGGGTTATTACGCTCTGTCAGGTTATGGTAATAGTAGCATTTAGATCAGTGATATTCAACGTGGGCGAAATCGCGCCCAAGGGGGCGATTTTATGCGTTAATGGGGTGAATTTGTGATTTACCAGATTTGGGGGGCGATTTCAGTTTCCAGGGGGGCGATTTCTGCAGTTTAGAATGTACTAAAATTCTGAATTAATTCCAAAAATTAAAACTATATTTGCCACTTTAGAAGGTACCCTGTAAAAGGCGAGCTTGGTTGCGGAGGTTTGATGACCTAATCCGGAGTCGCTAAAACCGATATTTTGCGTTGAGCAATGAGAACTAAATGGTAGTAAAAACTAAATTTATTGCAAAAGGTGATATTACACTACGGTAAAATAATTCTATTCTGAAGTTTGATAATTTTTGCTTATCTGAGTTTCACAACAGTTCGGGGACAAAAAAATAGGTTTCAACAGTTGTGAATGTATACAATTTTTAAACATCGCAAACATCCATGTATTAGATGTTTGGGGGAAGCGCATATTTATTTGCAACAATAAAATATTTTTCCTTTGCTTTTTTTCTGTTTATTCCTTTTGCAACGCAACTTTTTTCCACTCAGGTTACGTCATCAAATCTCCGCAACCAAGCTCCGCTATTAACGGAGCTCCGCATTTTACAGGCAACCTTTAAGAACTAATTCATTTGATGCACTTTCGATTCCATGTTTCGTAAAAAAAGATTATAAAACACAAGATACAGGACAGATGATGTAACAATCTAACTAGCATTGACCTGTGTAACGCATTACTGCACCAACTATCCTGGGCCACGCAGAGTGTTACTGGTGGGGATACAAACACTGTGGTTGTGACGAATATTCAGGTGTATTTCTAAGCCTAATGTTTAAAATAAGATAAAATAGTGGGGAAACTGTTGCAATAAATATTTTGGTAGTTTGTTGATCTAGTCCAGCTATGTCCAACCCAAATGGCTTACTGAGCCAAAAATGATGTCACTTTATCTTAAGCAGGTCCGCGCATTGAATGACATATTAACACCTGAGGGCCGCACAGTGAATGACTTACTTTGATCTTAGTTAAGCCAATGTGCTGAAAGCNTTCGAATGGATAAAAGAACTCGCTCAAAAGAAAGAATCCTAACTGCAATGGTAACAGATGCGATAAAGTGGCTCTAGGTACCACCTGCATCAAAAATGTGAAAATCAAGATCATCGAAATGANGACAGGTTGTCAGCATGGAGAATACTTTTACTACAACGAAAATGGGCCGCACAAAACCTTTGACTGGGCCGGTGGGCCGCATGCGGCTGGCGGGCTGGATATAGCTGACCTAGTCATTGCATGTGCAGCGTAAAAAAAGCGACATCAAGTAATAACATTTACAAGTCTCTAGGCATGTCAACACGCGCGGAATTTTGGACTTTTCTCGTATACAGTAGTATGGATTCGTTTGTGTGATGATACTTATATTAGTTAAATTCGTAAACATACAGCGGTATGCATTGATTCGTTTTATTATATTTATATTGGTTGAAAACAACCAACACTGATATACCTATCGGAAAATACCCAATCAACCCAACTCCATTTCTTAAGACGAAAAAACTTCAGTTTCTTTGAAGATACTAAATATTGTCCAACAATCATAACATTGCCACAACTGAATCATCACATCGACTCTCGCTGCCTTTAAGAATATTAATGAAAAATTGTGATTAAGCTTAGCCTACGTATTTCTCCCCGTGAATTAACACAAATCCCGCTAACTCTATGTGTTATTATTAGCAAAATGGCCTTGAAACAAGACTTCATACAGTCTTCGGTAGAGCATTGCCAAAATATTGTTTTGTAAGCAAAACAGTTATAGTCCGTTATCATGTGTTTTATAAACTTTGATTCGTAACTTGAATAAAATAGTGGAACCAAGTGTCTTCTATTAAAAAATACGTGAAAAATGAGTGTTATGAGACGATGTAACCGACGTAGCAATTAATGGCTAGCAAAAATAATTGCAGTTAGTCGTAATTGTAAAACGTGCGTATGTTTTTATGTCAGTTCGATTGTTTTACTGTGTTTGTAGATATTGCTGTAGGCTACTGCATTCATTTGACTAATGACACAGTCAGTACAGTAGGCTAGGAAAAGGATAACTTGTACTGTACTCAGGGATTTAGTGGGGCGGGAACATGTGGGAACGGCGTTCCAACACCTTTTTCACGTTTTGCTTTGAAATGTGTTTGAAGCTGTTTCAAAATGGCTATTTTTTGGATGCGTTCCCACAACTTTTTTGGTAGCACTACATCCCTGCTTGTACTAGCAAGTAAGTCCAACCACCCCATCTTGGCTGAACTAAAAAAAATTGTTTCCGCCACTTGTAGTTTGAGGTTTGCTAAAAAGTCTTTCTATTGTGGAAATAACGCCAAAAGTTGGATTGCATAGAAAATGACTGGGTGAAGTGTTTTGCCAGTTTACTAATGTTGCGATCGGAAATCCCGAGCGGCATGTGCGCAAAGCTTCGTACCGTGGCAGCAAGCAACAATAGAGATCATGCTCGCAATCTCTCTTACTATTGCTTGCTCGCGCTACATATATAATGGTGTCATGCTTTACGCACATCCCGTTCGTGGTGAATCACACAATCAACGCAACGCCACCGGAGAGGTTGCAACATAACCACGCCACCTGGTCCTTGGACAAACTTTGGGCCGCTTTCCCGTAGGTATAGACTGTAGCCTGAAGGACTTACTTCGCCAATCTTTCCCGGGNCATTCTGGACACATGGCCGAACTAACATAGCTGGAATCTCTCGATTTGGAGAAGTGGCTTGACATCCCGGGCTTTACGGATTTCAGACCTGTGTTCTTTGTCACGAAGTGTCACATCGAAATCCCATCTCTGCCGTTTGTTCTTTTAACAGTATTCTTTCAGTCGTCACCTATGATTCATGACCACAGGTGAGGATCGGAGCAAAGACCCATTTAAAAGCTGAAAGCTTTGTGTTCTTTGAAAGCTCCCGTTTCGTCGCCACGGAGCAATAAGGCTCACGCAGAACTGAGTTTGCTTTACCAATCCATGTATCAATCTGTTTGTTCCGACTTTCGTCACTTGTGAATACCAGCACCCCAAGGTACTTTAACGTTTCCACAAGCTGCAGCGTATTTCCGCTCACTTGCAGTAAACATTCCCTTGGGCGTCTGAAGAGACATAATACCTCAATCTTTTTAGAGCTAATTTTTCTTCCTTCTTGGTCGCACGCAGCAGAAAAACGATCAAATGCAAGCTGAAGACCCTGTTGCGAAGATCCATGCATGTAGCATCAATTCGTCCGCAAGAAGCAAATGGTTCATCCTGCAGTTCCCAACAGTGACGGCCTTGTCGATACGTCTTTGACTGTCTATCCACTTCATATAGACCAAGGCTCTTCAAACTTTTTGGGAGAGACCATACATAAGCTATTGCACAATAGTTAAAGGGCCAGACATCTTGCGTAATGTGATTTTTTATTCTACCAAATCGACACATTTTTCGTAAATNTTTTTTTTTTTCATTATCGGCAAAATGTGTTTTGCGGACTGGTGAAATGGCTTCGCAGGTCGGATTTGGCCCGCGGGTCGTAGTGTGGAGAACCCTGATATAGACTATGAAGAGGAGTGGTGACAACACACACCATTGTCGGAGTCCAACACCAATGCTGAACGGTTGTGAGTTAACTCCGTCGGCAGGACCACAATCTTCTGAACAGGAATACAGTTACTTGACGGCCAGCAAGAGGCACCCGTCAGCACCGTACTCCCACAACAACCCCCAAAGCTTTTCACGAGGAACCCGGCCATATACTTTCCCGAGGTCAAGCTTTCACCTGTGCTAAGTCAAAACATCCGGCCTGAAAAACTTTGCTCAGTTCTGTCAGGTGAGGTGCCAATGTTGACAAAAAGAAGGCACCATGTTAAATTTTTTTGTTTTTACAAGTCGCAGTAAAGCAAAGCACATTGCATAATTTTTATCTTCTGACAGCTGCTTCGGTGCGGTCCAAATGGCCAAAATCTCACTCCTAACTCGCACTGTTGCCTCATTCGACAACCACCTTGTTTTGCATGCGCACTGCAACTGCCGACCTTTTGTCTTCATTGCAGTCTGAGGCATCGCTAGGCAAGCCGATCGCAGCGGCGAAACAGTAAAGCACTTCCATAATTGCCTTAAAGTGCTGTCGCAGTTCGTACACCATACTGTACAAATCTGCGGCAGTATTGTAAGAGGCCGAAGCGCAGCGGTGCGCATGACAATGCACAGATACCAAGCTTATATTTTTCTCTTCTAACTTCTACGCCAGAAAATTGTGTCGACCTATAACATTGCAGCCGTCTGCTGCAATAGCCACGTGCAGGAAAACATGCTTATCTCAAATCGTTTTACTTCAATACAAGGCAAAACCATACCTAGGCTTTCAGAATTGAGGGTATCATTGCAAAATTTTAGGGTGTTATTTTGACACCCAAAAACGGCTGAAAAAAACACTGGCCAAGTAATAAATTTCCAATGCCAGTTTCGAACAAATTGCCAATTTCTGCCAGCTGTTTTGGGCTAGTGAAACAACAATGTCAACGTAAAAAACAAACTCTGCCTTATCGCTCCTAACAATTTGTTTGCTTTCCAGCAAGCCCATAAAATAGGGCTAAACACTAAATTGAAAATCATTAATAAGTCTCGAATTCGTGCGAATGTAGCACGTAAGCACTTAAATCACGTGACACCGGAAATTCCTGTCTGACGAAACCAAAAGACTTGGCAAGATTTTTCGTTTTTAGGAATATCATGTTTGACAAGAGAAATCAGTCAGCAGTGAAATACAAGTGTTGTGAGCATGAGTATTCTTGAAAAAGAAATATTTTTGTTTTGGCGGTTGCACAGTGTTTTTTTCCATAGCTTCACATTTTCTGACAAAACGCTTCAAAATCTTGTGCTTGAGCTTGGAAATTTATTTAAACTGAAGATTATTGATTGATGCGTTAATATTTTTTATACGATTTTGTAAGATTTCCACGTTTCACTCTGTGGAACGCGTGAATTATCATCGTTTATTTTTTATCGCAAGAAATAATTCGACAGCAATGAATTAGACACTATATGCAACATTTGCAAGGTATATATTTCCACTTCTGAGCAGGCATCACTCATACTGCATTTTCATATAAAACCCGCATTGTTTGCCAGTTTTTTTATGTAAAATATTTTTATACGATTCAGTCGGTTTGGTCTTAGGCGAAGACTCATGCACATTTTGGCATATGGGCAAGTCCTAGTTTGTTTATAGACCGATGACGACTGATGCGTGGCGAAGGCAGTCATATCATACGTTTCTGACGCAATCCTGCCTTCACTTTCATCCCTCCTACATGGAACTAGACCAGGGCTTCTTAACCTGAGGTAAATTTACCCCTAGTAGCAAATTTCATCTTCCTAGGAGGTAAATTTACTGAATCATGAATTATAGCAAAGGAAAATTTTTGCAAATGTAATATACTGGATCAATAGGCTAGTTGGTTACAGGACAAAACACACCGTTGCATCTGACATTGTTTTGTTCGTAGACTGGGGAGAAGATCCCGGTCANGCGTCACAGAGCATTGTTAACAATAAGGTTTGTGGATGTATCACATAATGTGACTCAGGAGTTATGCTTAGTGATTAGGGCAACCAATTTTTTGACCTAAAAACATAAAATTTTGACTTTATAATTTGCAAATTTCGACTTTATTTTGACTATCAAGATCCTGCGATTGCAACTGAAATGCCAAATAGGAAGCATATATTAGAAAAGAAACCGATAGGTTAAGAATCTTTTTTCTGTTGAAATGAAACAAAAGTCAAAAGTGTAAAACTCCCCAACGAAACTAGAGCTAACGAACCGAAGAAGAAATCAATCCAAACGCACATGGGAAATATCCAGTGTCAACAAATCTCCTGAAGTCATTGAGAAGGTTCTATATTGTTATACTTCAACATCAAGTACTACCACGCCAAGAGTACTTTCAATCGTTCAGTAGTGGGCAATACAACATTATTACGTCAGAAATCGCAAAAAATCTAGTATTATGTCAGAATTTCAACTAAACCTGCCAAAGCATGTCAATATTTGTTGTTGTAGCTTTAATAAAATATCGATAAAGAGAAAATGTTTTGCAAGAAATTTTGACCTAACGATAAATTTTGACCTAGTAATAAATTTTGACCTTTTTTTGACCTAATAACTTTGGAGTCACTCATGCTACCAGCATGAAATTTGGTTTGTGGACGTTTCATAAACTTTTTGAAAAGTATAAAAATTTTGACTTTATTGACTTTTGGTTGCCCTAGTGATAACGCTTCTCTTTTTAGTTTATCTTCACACAGGCTACCAGATTCATTTGAGAAACTCATTCACCCAACACTATTCCTGTTCACGACTTAATTTGGAATTGGTACGTAAATGAAACTGTAACTCTTTCAGAATTGCAAAATCCTCTATTGTGCAAAAAAATTTACTGTTTTCACAGTGTTCAGACCGAAATGCCCTTTTTTCACTCTTTTCACAGGATGCTGTTGACTGGACAACCGGCAGCCAGCACAGTGAAGATCTTTTTTCTTTTGCTGCAAAGTGCTTGGTAATGGTTCCACGAAGCCGTCGATTTTGAAAGCTCATTTTGCTTCACGCCATCGCCATCCCACACATGCACATGACAACCATATGTTTTTGCAGACCAATCGAGTTAGATTTCATGCTACAAAAACTCTGCCTATATTGTGGTTCGTTTCTGACGACACAGTAGGATTGGATGCTTTTACATTGGCAAAAGAAAAGAAACTGCATACAATCGGGGAATGTCTTATCAAACCTAACGCTACTGGGTATGGTGGAATCGGTTTGTGGAAGAGAACAAAAGAAAGGACTTGAAAAAATTTCTTTAGCAAACCATACAGTACGCTGTCATATAAATGCTATGTCTCGTTATATTTTAGATCACGTAGCAGATGAAAGTGAAGCTAATAAGGCAAGAGCCAGTCTTCAGCTAGATGAGTCAAATGAGGTGTCGAACTGCACGTATTTGTTAGCTTACTGTCGATATGTCCATGCAGGTAAGTTAGAAGAATTCTTGATGTGCGAAAGTGTAGGCAAGTGGTTAAACGTTCCAGAAAAATCTTACAACAAGAATGACAATATTTCTTTTAATCGGAGTTCTGCAGTGTCTGGCGGTCTTGCCTTAGAATCTAATGTTACGGCCGTCATAAATTGCGAAAAACTTATAACTTCGCGTGCCTGAAGGCACGAAAAAAATTTGTGATAGACTGTGAGCTGTTGGATATGTTGGTGGCAAACATTTGGTATCAGTTGATGCAGATATTTACTGCATACATTTGCCTTTTTCATGTATACAATTGCTTGTGCTTTTGAGGGCTACCTATGGCAATGGATTCAAATGTGTTTCACGGAAAGACTTAGAGCAGTGGTGTATCCAAATATTTTAATTGGGGTGATCAAAATCACGGATGCCTCGTATAGGGAGCCATTCGTAAAAAAATTATATTGGACAGATTTAGCACAAAAAACTGCTAAATCAACTCGATTTAGCTAGATCTGCTCAGATTTACTTAAATCGGACAGATTTACCTAAATCTGCACATATTTCACTAAATCTGCGCGCATTTAGTTAAATGGGACACATTTAGTTGAATCTGTGCAAATTTAGGTAAATCTGCGCACATTTAGCTAAATCTGCGCATAATATGCGCAGATTCAACTAAATGTGTCCGATTGAACTAAATCTTATTCATGAATTTATAGAAATATTCAAGTGATGCCATTTTGCTACAATGGCCCACGTATCGCCCTTGGATACGCTCCTAGTTTACAGTATATCCTGTTGTTTTGCATAGTGTTTTATAGCAAAGGTAGAGTTTTTTATCAGTGGTGGGTTTCAGTTGTCAAAGTTGCTGTAGCAGTAAATCATTTAATCACTTCTGAAATATTAGAGCTCAAGTGATTGCAGTACAGTGGTCTCTTGTAGTAAGTGATGTGTCAATTAACACTGTTTCTGAAATATATGAGCCTCAGTAGGCAAATTTATAGCTTGTTTGATGCGGAGCTTATGTTTGGTTGTTTCCAACAAGATTGCCAGTATACAGAGCTTGCTTGTTGAAGCTCTAGATTTTAGTTAAATCAGCTAGAACAGTTTCTCATGAGTTTTACTTAGAAAACGAGTGTGGATTTGACTTACTTCAAACGGTTAGCTGAGGCTGAGGGTGTTGCGAAAATACTTTGCTGTGCGAAATTTATCTTCATGCTGTTTACCATCAGCCTATAGCATAGAGTATTAAAACACATATTTTGATTTGTTTGGAAAATGACAACTTAAAAACAGTATAAACAAAGGCTGTGTCCACTGAATGGATTGTGCTTGTTTTGGTCCATAAAATATGTGGCTGCTACAGTATAGCAAAGGATTTTTCGTGCGTTTAATAAGATCGACAACTAGACGATATTTTTGAGGGATGCCACATGGTCCCGCATGAAAATGTATATATTCGAAAGATAAACTTAACGCTAGAAATCCCGGAAATTTAACGAAGAGAACTTCTGAACTACACGAAAGAGCTATAAATTCCAAGAAAAGATTACATTGCCATTTGTTGTTGAGAAGAATGTAGGAAAGGCTTTAATTTGTGTTGAAGATCTAAGGCAATCGTATAACCAAAGTCGGCACCACAAAAGGTAGATTTTTGAGGGGGCACTACACGTAAAAGGGGCACTTCCACGCTTTTAAGACAAGCGACCAAATAGGTCATACCTGCGTGGGACCCAAAAACTAAAATGGCCTAGGGCCCCGAGCTCCCTAAATCCGTCCCTGGATGTAACACAAGGATAGTAGCAGTCGGAAGAAAGTGTGTGTCTACCATGCGTTACCCTTTATGACGAAAAAAAGGTCGCAGTTCGGCTGCGGCTACCTCCAGACGGCACAGGAAGTTACGGAATCATTGATAGTAAGCAGCAACCACAGCAGAACGAGCTTTAGCACGNAAATATCGATTTAACGACATTTGTGCAGTAGGCATGAAGCACGAGTAGACAGTAGATACTCGTACTCATGCCAAAAGAACGATTATTAGGAAAAGTTACAAGCAAAACTCAAATAAATTTGCATTGAACAAAACCGAAAATATTTATATTCAACAGAGATTACTAAAAGCGGCGGAAAGTCAAAGTTGCAGAGAAATCATTAATGATACATTGGAATATAGAGTTGCATTCTTGCATCTCTTCTGAACCACGATAGTCTTAAGATGTGCTCTTAGTCAAAAATTTTGTTGAGTGCCATTTTATGTTCTAAATGCAGTAGAAAAATGAAAACAATTAAGTAGTGTTGTCTTATGAATGAAGGTAAACCATACGTAATAAATGAAAGTGAGTTTCACAACAGTTATTGATAAGTGAGTGTATGCTCTTGTTCTTACTAATAGTCTTAACTGATTTGTCCTTGATTGTGAACGGAAAAATGAAATACTGAAATGCAATGAGCACCAGTGATGTAGTCGAGACCGTAACCTTCGAGACCGAGACCGAGTTAAAACTTCGAGACCGAGACTTCATCAAAAACCCCGAGACCGAGATAGAGACTCGAGACTTGAAATTCGAGACCGAGACTCGAGACTTCAAAATTTGTGCATTTTGCCGAAACTTTTTTAGATAGGAATGTCGTCACTACTTCTAAGTCGAAATTTTTCAAATTTCTGACATTTTCAGGCCCGTTTTGGTTGTTTCTTACNTGCAAATACAAGAAACAAAAATTGTTGAATTATAGAAATTTTACTATAGCATTTCTTTGCAATATTCAAAGTCTCGAGACCCTGTAGCCTTCGACACCGAGACGAGACCTGAAACCTTCGAGACCGAGACCAAGTCTCGAGACTCCATCACTAATGAGTAAAATTTCTATTTCTACCGTATCAATTTAGGACATATCAAACTGGGCTGTTATGGTAGGCAAAGTTAGGTTAAATTTTGGTTAGGTTGGTTTTAACGTTAGGTTAATGTTATTTTGGTCGGGAATCTGGTATGGAAAGCTGATTTTTCTGAAAATAAGTTTCCAAGAAAATTTTATCTACCTCAAAGATGACATTTGGATATATTTCCTAGGAAAACTTCCCTAGGCATGTTTAGTATTTTAATGATTTCGTGTAAATGAATTAATGTAAGGTGTAATTATAGAAAAAGGCTGAAAAGCAAAATGCGTTTGTTGTGATTGAGAATTTTATCCCGATAGGTTTTAGGCTACAAACCAGGCTTACCGCTTTGATCAAAGCTCAACTCCAAAAGTTTTGGAGCTTACTTGCATTTTGTGTAGTGGAAGTGATTTACTTAGGACCTAGGCCATTCTTGTTTAATGTTATGCTTTGCGAACACCACAGACAATTAAACGCAAACATGGGCAACTGTTACGTCATAGTTGTTTTTTTACGTTGAAAGTGACTGCGTGCCAGCACCCTGATATTGCACTTGAGCTTGGCGCCTAGACTGCTGTAGATTCGACATAAAAAAAATTGCAAAGTGTAGTAGGCATTTGGCGTTTGAAGTATAAGCGTAAAATGTTTTTACAGGAGTACAGGGTGCTAAATGCAAGCGAATTTTTTAGGTTCAGGTATTTAAAACCCAGTGGCATACAGAGGGGGCGAACGGGGCGACGGCCCCGGGCATCTGAGAAAGGTTACATCCAAAAAGTGAAATTACAAAAATTAATTTTTATAAAAATATTGTGACTAGATACTTCGTATTGTAAGGCTACTAACACATACTGCATAGATCTGATGGAAACTTGCCTGAGAGGACATGCAAATCTAAGTTAAGTTAACCGAGAGAGAGATGAAACACTGCCATCCTTATCTTAAGGCAGCTGTGTCCAACCGCGGGCCGCATGTGGCCCAGTCAAAGGTTTTGTGCGACCCAGTTTAGGATTTGCTGTAGTAAAGGTATCCTATATACTGACAACCTGTCCTAACTTTGATAATCTTGAATTTGACATTTTTGATGCAGATGGTCCTCAGTGCCACTTTATCACGTTTGTTACTATTACAGTTAGGATTCGAACGCTTTCGGTACATTAGCTTAAACTAAATTTAGTTTGATAAGATCAAAGTAAGTCATTCAATGTGCGGCCCTCATTAATATGTCATTCAATGTGCTGCCCTGGTTAAGATATTGACATCATTTTTGGCTCAGTAAGCCATTTGGGTTGGACATAGCTGTCTTAAGGCCTTACATCCTATCTCACTTCCCCCTTTGTAGGCTTGCCAATTCCTGCTAGCGTAATTTTAATCTGCAACTTGTCTTCAAAATATCTTTCGATTCTCTCTAGAGCCTAGGTTCTTAAACTGGGTGCTATGGAAGGTTCGGAAGGCAAGGGGGTGCGAGCAGTGGTATGTTTAAAGGGAGACGAGCGAGGCACTTGCCTCGGGCCCCTCTTTTTGGGGGCCCCCTTGAGGTGTTACGCGCATAAATTTTTCTTATTTTTGGTGAAAAACGCTTGTTCACTGATACAATGTACTAAAAACCAGGTCATAAGCAAGTACTCTGGTTCCAAAGGGCCCCCGATCAGAAACTGCAATGTGCATGTATTTTGCTATCAAAGGGGCCCAAAACATCACTGAAATATGTAAATACTCTGCTTTCAAACTACATTGCAGGACCCCTAAAAGAAACTGTAATGTGTAAGTACTCTGCTTTCAAAAGGGCCCCTGACAGCAGCTGTAATGTGTAAGTAGCTTTCTTTCACAGTGGCCCCAAACAGCAACTGTAATGTGTTAGTATCTTGATTTCAAAGGGGCCACAACAGTAACCGTAATGCAAAATTATTTGCTTTCAAAGGGGCCCCTAACAGCAATTGTAATGTTTAAGTACCATGCTTCCAACGGTGCCCCCAACAGCAACTGTAATGTAAAATTCCTTGCTTTCAAAGAGGCTGCCAACAGCAATTGGAATATGTAAGTAGCTTGCTTTCAAAGGGCCCCCAACAGCAATTGTGGAGTATAAGTACTATGCTTTCAAAGGGGCCCCCAACAGCAAGTGTAATGTATAAGTACCTTGCTTTCAAAGGGGCCACCACCATAACAGCAACTGTAATATGCAAGTACTATTCTTTGAAAGGGGCCCAAACAGCAACTTTATTGTGTAAGTAGTATACTTTCAAAGGGGTCCCACTACCATCTCCAATGTGCAAATAAAGAAAAGCTTCAAACCAACTTCTATACTTAAAAACTTGTGGGTTAAAAATTCTTCCAAAAAGTTCTGAAAAGACCCTATCAAATAAGAGCAAACATTTATTCCAAATGATAGCGTTTTATACCAAATGATAATTTTTACACCGAATGACAATTGTTAGAGATTGGAGTGTTTGGTGTATTGATAATTTTATGAAAATGCCACATTTGAACAGAAAGTACCCAAGTGGAGCAGCAGGAAGAACGATGAAATTTAAAGCAAATTTAGTGTTTTAAATCTTCTTGGTTGTTGTTTATGGTTTCATGCATTCCCATAAAGATATGAATGTGAACAAATTCAGT
>JGI24022J15233_10004812_pt1 | contig 14071 bp, 6 predicted proteins | sample Ectturendosymbi2_FD_15233 | JGI IMG/M metagenome (IMG submission 15233) | reverse complement strand
GTAAAGGCTGCAGAAAGATTATGAAAGAGAAAAAAAGAAATAAAAATAAAGCGTGCTGATGAAAAAACTCGTGTATAACGCGCACCCTTAATTTTTGCATAAAATTCCGTACAAAATTTTGCGCGTTATACTCGAATAAATACGGTAAGTATATTTGAAATCGTTCGGCTGCAACGGGAAGAGTCAGCAGTAAGGTTGCCAGACGTCCTTGAGCGCCAAGGACTGTCCTTGAATTTGCTATCAAGACTCGTTGTGCTTGATTCTTGAAAAACACCTTGTTGTCCTCGAATATTTTCCAGCGTCCTTAAATTCTTGAATAGTTTTTGAATTGTTCATTTTTGAACCATTGATAACATTTAACATTTAAAAATCAATGTAAATGAACAGAACAATGTGCAGATTTGTTTCATCTTCAGCACCTTTAGTTGTGTAGTAAAAAGTAAACTATTCAAGAACGGTTGTGTCGTCATACTACGTTTTGTTTAGTTTTCAATTTCGCACATGTTTAGCTTAACCTGACTTTCCCAAAGCATGCTGAAAAAATGAAAGTAGCCATGGGCGTCCGCAGAAATTTTGCAGGAGAATGCAACGTCGACATTTTGCTTATTCTTTTCCGGTTGCTGACGTTGCAATGCAAACGGATGTTCACAAAACGCTTTGCTGTTTCTACACCACAAAGAAAATGGCCCACGGAAGCACGCGCTCCATTCGAAGCTATTTTGAAATCTTTTTCAAGTGGAGCTGTATACGAAATTTGCCACAAAGGTGTACTTTCATCCGTTACAGATTTTGCTGAATGGCGCATATTCACACAACTGAGTCTGAAATGGAACTGAACTAACAATGAATACGTTTGCCATTCTCTCATTCGTCTGTCCTGGTTGAACAGAACTCACTTCTGAAATCTTTTGACCGAATTGTTTTCTACACTTCGCCTTTCAGAAAGGTTTTTTCTTTTCATAAACTTCCTAATGTCCATTTTTTGAGAGCACTTTCTACAAATAAGTCATGATTTAAGAACAATCAAACACCAGATCAACATTAGCGGTGAAAAAACATGAAAGTTAGACACTCTTGCAAAACTGTTTCAAACAATGAGAAATGGATCTGTATCTTGACACAACTATCGGACAAGTTACTAAAATTAGAACACCACGCAGGCGTAAAAACTCAGCAGATGAATTATGAAACCTCGCCACAGCCAATATAGCTAGTACTCGCTCAGAAGTCAGAACAAGCCTTAACAATACGGACTAATTCCCGCAAGCCTTTCATAGACGTATTTCTAAAAATTCACGCAGTTTTATACCGTGTGAAAAGAAGCCTGCATTAGCGTAGCTTGATTAAGCTATTTACAGGCACATTAGTCGCACTCACAATTTCACACTATAACGGATTTTTCAAACTTGTGGAAGCACTGCTACAGATTCACTCATGCTTCTTTTCACACAATATGAAACAACGTGTCTTAAGGCGTAGCCAGGACAGTTCTAAACGGGCCCCAATTTGAAGCCCGAACCCGAAATCACAAGCGCGAACCTGACCCGAGCCCGACATTGGTGTTCGAAGTCCGATTCAGGCCCGAAAGCTAAATTTACCAAGTGAGTCGAGATATGCGCAAGTGCGGAGTATCAAAAAACGTAGCATACGGGCGTAGCTGCAGGGACACGGTTTTATCACACCCAAAATAGCAACCACCTTGACCAAACTGTTGGTTAAACAAGCACAAACCAACGATAATACTGCGGAATATAAAGCTTCTCAAGATAAAGACAAACTACCACGAAACTTATCAGCGATGGCGCTATATAGCGCCATCTAGAATAGCGCTAAGGCTTGAAAAAGTCGGTTTGTAGCCCATCGTTTCTTAAAACAAGCCAAGAATCGCGCAAGTGATTGATCTCTTCGAAGCAACGCCATCGCGCGCTCATTTCCTCACCGCTGTCACCTTCTCAAAAAGAGTGTGAGACCAATCCGAGCAGAGAACGAAAGAACGCAGCTGTGTTTGCAAATAGAATTAGCTGAAGAAAAATCACTTCCCTCATGGAGGCCACCGCGGTGAGCATAAAAAAAAGTACATCGCAAAAGAAAAACATCGTTTCTCTGAATGTTATGAAAAAGTTTTGCATACAGACCCAAAATCGGCCCGAAGCATTTCGACAAACTTAAGCCCGAACCCGGCCCGACCCGACTTACAACTCTGAGCCAGGGGGACCCAGCAACCATGCCCCCTAATTTTTTGAATAAATAATTATTTTGCGCTTCGAGAGGCGGTATCCCAAAGAAAATACTGTTGTTCGCCTAAAATCAAACATTTCCCCCCAAAATTTTTTTGGCCCCCAATAAAATTTTGGGCTGCTATGTCACTGCATCACCTGCCAAAGATGTCTGAAGTCAACAGTTACACGCGGAAAAGCGCATTAACTATCGTAATTTGAAGTGAACCACTGAAGATCGTGGCCATGTTATTACGGAACAAAGAGCAGCAGTAGAACAATGCACTCCCAAGTTTCGTAACGTTTGAGTCTGCACACGAAGGAGTGGACATGAATGAACTGCAAGCTCATCACTGAATTACAACAGAACAGTGAAGCTGGCTCTTGTACAGTGTGAGTGCCATACCGGAAAATAAAATGTTATTGCAAGAATTAAATCAATTGATCGGAATCAAGGTGCTGACTTCACATTTTCTAGAAATGTTTGGTTCTTAGTCCAATTTTTCGTGGGCAAATGCCCGTTTTGCCCCCCTAGCGGACGCCCATGAAAGTAGCCCACCGTATCTCTTTGAAAATCAAAATGTCCTTGAAAAAATTTCATGTGATCTGTCAACCCTAGTCAGCAGCAAAATCTAATGTATGTGGGAAGATGCTTTTTATATTGTAAGTGCTGAGAGCATTGACACTGCCGTGACTTGTAGATAGTTTAATAAAGCGCATGTGAAACTAAACTGAATTTTTTGCCCGTAGATTGGATCTTGTTATTTAAACCCTAAACGCTAGAATGGTTAGATCAACTCAGTGGCGTGTCTGTGCAGAGTGGCGCCCATGGTAAAGTATAAATGTGCGCCCTTTCATATTCGTTTAAATATTAGATTTCGGCACAATTTTTACGAAAGATAAACCATGAAGAAAATAAATGTGTTGAAACGGAATATATTTGTGTTTATTTTTTTTAACTTTTCAGCAAATAAAATATAAATTATCCATAAGGACCACAACATACTTCTATACTCATTTTTATTATGAAGAATATCAAAACATTCAATTAATAACGTTATCATAGTTTATAGGTACAGGGGCAGATCCAGCCACTAACGATAGGTGGGGGGCGGCGATTTCAGTAATATTTGGAAGTCAAGTTTCATAACGGCTTTGCTACTGTAAAGGGATGAAGCATACTTCACAACACTGTTGTGACAAAACAGTGGACGACAAAATGGCCTTATATCGCGAACGCTTTATTGTAGAAAATCATGGTGAATGAAGTTACTTTCGTAGGTTTTAGGGGGGAGGGGCGATCGCATCTGTATTGGTTTATATAGTGCTGCCTGCCAAAATTGTATATCTTACAAAAAAAATCGAAAATTTCTTTTAAAATGGAACACATTTAATTTGATTGCACAATAAATTATTTAATGCAAGTCATGCATCACTTGCCTTCGAAAAATACAATTCCATCGAAACATAACATATCCAATCTCTTCCGGTTAAACGACACAAAAATGCTTATTATGCCAACATTTTCCGTGCCTTTATGGAAGCAAAGTCGTCTTCGATTTCGTCAAAGTAAGCTTTTGCTGTTTCGTCCATTTCTATTCAGCATTATTTGCAATGCAATTCTAAGATTGTCAGGATTTCAGGACGCGATAATTTAAGTTGCACGACTTGGAAATTAACATTTTGCAATCTAGAATCTTCTCATTTAACTGCTTGCCATCAACATCTGAACTGTACACAGCTCCTAAATTGTCACTCGCAGATTTTAGTTTTTCACAGTCAGGACTTTCTCACAGGCCTTGGACATCGACAAGAAAGCCAAATTTGGACAGAAAAAGCTAGCTCCTCTGAACAAGACTAACAAATTTCTTTCATGAGTTAACATTTTTGCTCGACTGGTACGGCAACGATAGTAACTGCTTGTCTTTCGAGGACTAACATGTTCTATGCCTTAGTTTCTAGCATTTTATTCAGCCTATTTATCGGACACTAGTGGCCATCGAAGAAGTCTCGTAAAGTCGGAGTGGGCCGCAGTAGTTTAAGTAATTTGTAAATCTGCAGGACCTCAACAACAGTTATTTGCGTAACAGTCAGGTGCTCACAGACACGGACTTAAACTCGTCTCAACCAGGCTTCTGACTAATATCTTCTTGCCTGAAATGCAGCAGTTCGGACTGACTATCCTTATAGCTTGAGAAGGACGAGGTCCCATAGATATGGTATGCGAGCGTTCTTGTTCTGTCACAATGTCTGACCGTCGTGTTATGTCACAATATTACAGTTTTGTCATAATGCTTGGTGGTGCTAGCGCAACACGCCCGGCTTAATGCATATTAGCCTGTTAGGTAAAGGCACTGTGTTGATGCAGCTTTGCAGTTTATGAATGTATGGGCGCAAAATAGAGGTTCAAGAAACTGTAAATAAAGTTTTTAATATCTGCCAAGCAATTTTTGCGCCCCTGTCAAAATGGCGCCCACGGCACGTGCCGTGCCTGCCATACTCTAAGACGCCACTGGATCAACTAACCAACCGTTTTTTGTTAAGCTGCGGCGACAAGTATTTCTTAGCTTTAGTGCAGAGCCGTGGTGATAACCGATTACGGCTTCGTTTTCGTAGATACACAGCCATTTTCACACTTTTGTGTAAACTGAGTGGGTCAAACATATGGAAGTTAGTTTAGAGGACATGTGTAACTTTTCCGAATTTACAAGATAGTTTTCAAACTCTGATAAATAGCTGAATACCTACTGTAGTCCCTTTTGGGAAGCAAACTTAGTGCAAGCAGTGTACGAAAATGCTGCCGCAATCGCATTTCACAGCGTCAATGACATAACATCCATACATTTTTCAAACGCGTTGAGAGACTATAGCAGGGGTGGCCAAACCTGCTCTATGTATGAACCGCATATCGTAAAAGCCACGTTACAAAGAGCCGCAACTTAAAAATCGCAAAACACGGATTTATTTGCAATCTACGCTTCTGTGACATCATAATCTTTTTGAATAACTTGCAAAAGTAATACTGTACGGCACGCTAGCTACCACAGTACCATTTTGCAATATTATATGTTAGTTCTTTATTTTTTATTTCTATTGCTAACATGTCATATTTCGGAAAGCTCAAAGAGCCGCATGCAAAGGTTCGAAGAGCCGCAGTTTGGCCACGCCTGGACTATAGCGTTTAACATTTATCAACTGCATACGTCAGTTGGTCGCTCAAGAATTTGACGACAACAGGATCCACGTCTTATATGCGCGCAAGTTTTGTAGAAGGCCCACTTTGGAAGTCGGTGTTTTAAAGAAGTGGTACTCAAACTTCTTCTCGCGCACCATTTTTGGGTCCGTACTGTCGCCGCGTACCATGGCAACTTGTTCCAGGAAACACATTCTACTAAATATAGTTCGATCAAAAGTTTGGCAAACCCGACTTGACACAAATGCGGAATGAGGAAAATTGCTGTTGAAAAATCATGACCATTTTTGAAAGCCATTAAGGGAAGTACACAAGAGCAGGAATTTATTAACACAAACTGTTAAGTTGAAACAAAAACTGTGAATATATTACTTCTGTGCAGAAAAACAGAAGTTTAGGCCTACTCCCGTACCACATTGAAGGGCTACGCGTACCACAGTTTGGGAACGGTCGCAGAACAAAGCAACTACTAGAGTTCGATTAGACGTGTGTTGGTGTACATCAGAAGCGCGCAAATATAAAAAGCGCCATCATAATGTCGGCTACAATGACTTCTTGCTGAATTGCAATGTTGGCTGCAAAAACCTTAATGCTATGAGATTTTCACAACCGCGTTTGCAGGAAAGTTTTACGAGCAAGTGGTGGCTTTGATCCAAAGTAGACGCTTGGAACTTTACTAGAAAAAAGCTTGTAACTTCTCAATTCAATGAAAGTAGACTTTTTATTTGCCGGATTAGCTGAACGCAACTGCTCAGGAAAAAAAGCCAAATAAACGCGTGTTTCATGGACAACGGTTTGAAAACAAGGGGCTTAAAAATATTTCAATGTTGAGACTTGGTTGTTGTTTGCACCTGGGTTATTGTTTGTCCCTGCCTGTCGAAATTTCTGGCCGCGACCCTGATTCAAGGAACGACAAACCCTTGTTTGCACACATTCGGTATGCGCCAGCTTTATATGCCAGTGCACTCACAGAAACGATTGCGTGCCTGGAAGCAGCTTCATCAAAAGTCGTCGCGTTCATTCGTTTTGATGTCATACTGCACCCCATCACACAGCGAATAAAGTCACCGCAGTGACCTTTTTGAAGCCAGGTTGGCTACTTTTGGTGACGTGTGCATTGCCTCTACGAAGCAGTACAACGCAGGGCTTTTTGCTTGCTCGACAGGTTTCAGAATGTGGACAGGCTTGCTTCAACATTCCCGGTCAGTCAGCACCAGCATAACCTTTTATACTGGTGAACTGTTAAGCAACACGGCGTCGAAAATGTTGGTATGGCGACGAATGTGGATATCAAAAATTGACTTTCTAAAGTCCTTATTTTGTCATATCAACACCTTGAAACACTTTTTTTGATTCTGCTGGCAGTTAGAGTGACCTCGAAGAGTCGTGGTCAAATAGTAATGAGCATGCCGCGAAACGCAATTTCCTCATGAATAAGAAATAATTTTTTGTAATACATCCGAAGTTGCCAAACGACCAACTATAAATCAAAGATGAAACAACTGCTGTAAAAACGAAACGTTAAAATGCGATCTACGTTGACGGTGTGTTGTATTGCCGGTGTTAAGATGTGACCATGTCAATGAAAATCAACCAACTAAATGGCAGTGTTTGGACTCGTGCCAGTTTTTTATGGCTTTGGGGTTATTGATATTTGACACATTACGTATTTATAATCTTTAATATTTGTATTTGAGCAAGGTGTTGTGTCATGCTGCATGAAGTTTGGGCGTTCCAAATGCTTTGACCTTCAACCGAAGAAGTTTCGTGCGTAACACAGCAGCGCAGTTGATAACAATAGATCTTGAATCTGCGCATTGTCAGTTGAAGGTTCAGCGAAACTACCAACGCCATACCTTCTTAATGCACGATTTGTATCAACTAACGTTGCATTCGTAGTTTTTAAACATAGCAAAAAATACCAAACCTACTGTCAGAAAAAAATTGTAGGGGTATATTTCTTAATAATTATGACAAGGTAGTTTCATAATTCTTGGTTGCTTTTTACCTTCAACATAGGTAAATAGCAGTTTAATAATGTTACTGTTGTCTGTACAAAATTCTCATGCAATTAGAAAAAATTTGCAACCCGAGCTATTGCACAGTTCTGCCTTTGGTTTGCCCGCACTTGAATGTTGCTATCAAGTTACTGTATATACTGAAAAAAGGTAGCGCACATGTCGCATGAACAGATCGCTTTGCCGAGACATCAACACCAGAGATTCACAATATTTTCATAAATAACGTGGTAGGTGGTCCCTGCTCATGCTTTATTCACAGAACAAGGCCAGTGTGTTTGTCATGAAAATATTGCACTGTATTTTGTTCTTACTGCCCATATCAATCTGGCTCGTTGTAATTTCCTGACTTCATCTTTTCTTTAACACTTTCAAACTGACATTTTACATTTCACTGATCTTTGACAGCTCCACCGATGTGAGTGGAGGTTTCATTATACACCAAGTACACGCTGCAGGATATTTGGTTAACATGAAAACCTAGGAAACTTGCTGCAGTCCATTGGCTATATGCAGTGGCACAAAGTCCAGGATGTGCAAATCTACTTTTATTTTTTAGACAACCCAACTAGGTGCTTTTCATCGGGTAAGAAAATGTTTGGCAAGATCTTTTAAGCACACCATTTCTAACTACGTTTGCTACAAATCTTATGCAAAAAGTATGAGTTGCTGTACATGTTCTCATGCTTCTAAAAATGTCGTGTTCTTGTCAACCTCTGGTTGCGTAAAAATTACTGCTGTCCTATCGGTACAGTTGCAGTTCATCAGGTGACAATTAGGTCACTTTCAAAGCGGTTGAATAAAATGTTGCAGATAGAGTCCGGGTTTCGTTTGATTTATTTTCTCTATGCCGCACTTTCAGAATTTTTTGTCTATTTCATCTGAGGCCGTTTACAATATTAAAATTGCTGGTCGGATGTTACTTATGTATGGCCATCAACTTAAAACATTTAAAAGCACTGGGTTGAAAACATATTTTAAGGTTTCAAATTTAATCTTCATCTCTATACGCTCTACCATCGTGTAATTATGTATTTTGTTCTTCGGTAACCATAGAAAACAAGCGATACACAAAGAATAAAAACATTTTGGAAGATCGAAAGGATTGAGGAAAATGTAGTCCCCAAACAAGTATTGCAACTTGACATTTGGTGATCTTGCTTTTGGCTTTACAAATTTTGTCTTGTTTCACTGTTTGTTTAAACTGTCTGGTCATGTTATTGTGCCCGAACTTTTTATTCTGGTCTATACAACTGGGTATAAACTTTTAATTGACTGGAGATTTAAAGAGGAGCTATTCGAGTTAGCAGAAATGTTCGCAAATATTCTATGAACTAGATCGGGTTTCGCCAGGTCCCCCGCAAAGACCTGGTGGGTCGCTCGCGGGTCTGTTCTAAAAATAGCTCACCACATCCGGGGACCTAGATCTAATTTTGAAAACATAGCTCACCAAAACGAAGCTTGCCGGTGGCCAGGTATTATTGTGGATTTGCCGTGGAGATCAGCTAGCGCGCGCAGTGAACATGAGGAGACGATGTACGTTCGAAAACAGGCGAACTTTTATTCCAGAAGTGTGTATCACTGATAGCCTTTTGCATTAAAACGTACCAAAAAGTAGCTCTCAGATTTAAAAAAGGTTGGTGACCCCCTGAACTAGACTATATCGGAGACAAAAACTGTAATCATATGACGAAACTTGCAAAAACACTGACACGGAAAAGCTCCTACAATGGTTTTAAGTCCTCCCACCAACGTTCTTTGCCTCTAATTTGTAAAGCAAGCACGTAGAAACGAACAGTGTTGAAAACATCTTTTCCTATTGGCGCGTAATGAGCGTTTTGTTGTATTTTGACGTGCAACGATTGTCACGTGCTGAAAACGAACTACTGGTTAGAATTTTTGCAAAGTTGTCTTTAGCACAATCATATCGCACGAAAAGCTTCCTCTCAGCTTGAAGGGCGATCGCTGAAGACTTTTAAACACCTCGCGGATTGTTTTCCTGTCGGAAATTAGGCTGATACAGCCGCAAACATCCTTCAAATATATATATGACATCACAAATGTAGATGAATTTTGGTCAAAATCCTGCGGCGGTAAGGCAGAAAAAATTGATATATTTAACTCTACGCCGAGCCTAAGTTTGCCTTCAAATTCGATCTGGACTTCGTTTACCAGCTTTGGAAATACTAGTATACTGTACTTTGAAATAAGCTCTTTCTGGCACCCCGTAATTTGGTAAGGTATAAAGAATAGGTAAATCGAGAAACACACGCTAGAGTTATTGTGTGGCTCGTCTTAATTTTATTGAAAGCGTAAGTGATTTTGTTTTGTGTGCAGCCTTTTTCCAGTCATGAAGCCGGATGAAGCTGTTGCTGCGATTATGGATGCAGTGCTTCGAAACAAGTCTCTTGTTTTGCTGCCCCGCATGACTTACTTCGCATATTTTTTGAAAGGGTGGGTATTTGAATTTAACAAGAATCTACTCAGAAAATGTGGGACTAAATGTCAATAACGGCTATTGCAACCTACTTGTTGTTTTTTATCTAGCCTACATCAAAATGCTTCATGAGAAGTTGAAATGGGGTAGCTATTGGTACAAACATTATACTTTCAGGGTTAAGATGAGAGGGGAGCTGAAACCATGGAAATATCACATTTACATGCGATGCAATAACGCAAAAAAAGTTAATTTCAATTTTTGAAATTGAAGTTTCAGTGTTCTCGCAATTGAAGTAACTCAGACATACAACATGCGATCACCGTGGGTACATGAAACGATGAAACATCTCACGCAGTTTTCGTGTTGTTTTACCTTTACATGCCACATTTTGCTTCAGTTTTAAAGGCTACTCTCACTTAATTACCGCAGTCATGGAAGCAGCCTCGAAGTGAAACATGCACACAAAATTGGCAATGCTCACCAGAGATGGAGATGGAGATGGAGCCGGAGCGGACTCCGGCCGGAGTTTGCATTTTAGGCAGGAGCTGGAGTAGGAGTCAATCAAAACTTTCAAGGGCCTATTAAAATTTCTGTAATGATGCTTGTTGTTGTCAAACAGATTGGAATTACTGTAATTGACACGTGTTTTCTGACCATCGTCGTCGTACATCACAAACGTGTGACACTGGGTGGGAGTACCGAGCATTTCACCACTGTTGATGGTTTCAGAAGTTAGTGCCTATGCAAAATACAGTGTGTAAGTGACAGTGCAGTTCGGGAATTTAGGAATCCGTGCTGTGTAACCATGAGAATGTTGGGCTAATATGTGGGCAAAACCACAAGACACGACAAAAAACAATGGTCAACAAAACAGACAGAAGTAAAGTGTGCCGAAATGATCTATAGTGAAAGGATTTGACATGTTAAAAGTAATGTACAGTAGTAGAATAGAATATTTATTTGCATTTGTGCAGATTTCTAGTCTAGCCACCACTTGCATAGGACAACCTCTGCTCACATTTTGGAGCCATCCTGAACGAAGTTGGATGTTTGCCCTGATAGTTGCTGCTTTATAGATAACCCATTTTGTTTTGCAACTCTATCGCCTATATTAAATTTGAAAGGGATTGTAAGTTGTGTGATGTTCATCTTACTAATTTATTTGTAAGATTTGCTTTCACATTCATGTTATGGCTTAATTTGGCACAGTCCTATAGTTCAGAGGTTTGTCTGAGCACATGATTACAGTGCGATTCAATATTTGTAAACAGGTGATAAGCTCCTGAGCTTGGATATTTAAAACGAGTCTTTCATTAAAATTGAAAGTTTAACGCTCAATTCAAATAATTGTCAAATATCTGGTTAAGTAAACTTATCTACTGTTTCAACGGTTAACACTTTATAACTTAAATTACAGTAGAACCTATAGTTTTAAAGATGTATATTTGACAAGCAATGTCTATTTTGCTTCATCAGGCAAAAACTGTTCTGAGTTATTTTGTCAGTAGCTGTACACGGTTGTTTGAAGTGATCACATGACAAGTTTAGAATGCATGACCTACACAGATGACCGTGACGTCTAAGTGCGGGCAAGCTTTTAGTGGCTTTTTGTCTACGTTGCGTAAAGTATAGGCTAAGCCACAACTCTAAACCTCAACATGTTGTGTCTCTCTGTATTGTGCTTATCACGTGACCACTTCAAACATTTGTGTTCGATCAAAGACAAAATAGCCACGGCATATAGACACTATCTTTTGGAAATGAGTTACTTGGAAGTTTCGAAGTGTTAACAGGAGTCGGAGCTGATGTTTCAAAATTTTTCGGAGTGTGAGCAGGAGTCAGAGTCCGAAAAATGTGACTCCGCTCATCTCATGGTACGCACCCAGCAGTAGAAGGACCTGCTGTAGGTCAGTGGCACCCACAAAAAGTCTGACTTAAGAGCAGTCGCAATAAAACCTAAGAAAATTCGTAGAATACAAACGATATTATATTATACGACAGGATAGTGCAAATAAATTGTATAATAAGGCTGTAGCAAGTAGGCATTTGAACTGCATAAAAAAATCGTCCTGAAAGTACTATCGCTTCGCTCTTCATGGCACAATACCAGATGTGCGGGGAATGTAACATGTTAAAAGTGATATTTCTTATAATTTGCGAGGGACTGCCACGTGGTGTCAAAGTGTTATTACTGACCTCCCGCGTCGTACTCCACATCAGAGGTGGCCACTGATCCGGAGTAACGGAGTCAACTCCGGAAGGATTCTGCGTTTTTCTTTCGGACCTGGAGTCAAAAATTTGTGAAAAACGGATCCGGAGTCACTCGTGATTTTCCGCGGGAGTCTGCGTGGTCTTTGTAATTGTCATTTCTTAGGTACTGTAAAAACATTGCTGAATTTCGTTTACATCGATGGTAGCCGGAGTCTGAACAGGAGTTGTATTCCCAAATTTGAAGAAACTTCGGACCCGGATCCGGTTTCAAAAATTTTGGAACATGAACGGAGTCGGAGTCTGAAATTGTGACTCCGGCCACCTCTACTCCACATTACTTGCGTAATTTCCATGTTCCAGTGTGCAGCTCAGAGCGCAAATTGTTAATGAGTTTTTTTCCATCATAGTGATGATCTATCAAGTTTTCTGTTGCATCTTAAAAGTTTTATTCTCAAGGTTTCAGCTATCTGATCAGTTGGCGAGCGAGATAACAGAATGCAAAGAAAACATGTAGAATAGGTTAATTTTTATGTCTGTTATGCGCTGGTTACTGGTGGGTTAGGCTGCGAACCAAATTGCTAATATTTTGCAGGATTGAACTCCCTTCATTGACAAAAATAACGTGAAAATCCAACAACCGTAAAAATCTGTACCTGAATGTTGCGATATAAATCCGTTTTATGGGTTTATAGGATAATTTCGTACTCCTCTTATCAAATTGTTTAACTGCGTTAAGATGACTCACAAATGCTAACGAACAGATTGCCAGTGCCAAAACATCTTGGCTTTAAACTGCGTAGCTTCAATAAACAATTAAAAATGTTTGCCAAAGTCGGATCATTGAATAAAAAGTGAAATGCAGGCATTTATGTTTTTATATTTTTTTCCTGTTGATAACTTCAAGCAGCCTTTATTGGCTGGAGCAGTATTTTACTTCCGTGAACCTGTTAACTTTTCCGAAACAACAGGTTTTCAGTTGTTTTCATGTTCGTTTGAAGTTCTCAGTTTTTTCGAGATAAATGCAATCTCATCTAAAAAATGATTTATGGAAAAAATGCGATCTTGCCAAATGTTTTTTTGGTGAACTTTTAAGTTATTTTGTGTTTTCAACTGCTTGTTTGTGTTCCAAAGAATCATGCCTGTGAAGACATCTGTAGAGTTTGGCAGAGCCTTCGGAGTTTTTTCTGCCATGGACACCTTTGTCGGCAGAAATCAAGAGTAAAGAGTATATTCCTCCGGGAAGCTAAAAGAACTTCATGTGCAGATTATATGAAAAGAATTTATACTTAGCAGTGCGATGCGACTCATGACGAATATGTTTGCTGCGCTGATGGTGATTTTCTTGTCGTAAGTCAACTTGTTTAAATCAAATCTCTCGAAATTCTTGACGATTCTGAAATTTGTTCCCAGAACCGTATAAAACTCATCCTGCTCATGCTGTAGTGTACTTTTGCTTTATAAACACGTTTATCAGCTATTGCAAAGAAAATCATTGCTTGCAAACTTTACTTGCTATTCATTAACAATTTTATTAGATTGTCAGTTAATATTACTTACATATTTAAATAACACGTTTGTCATGAAAGTATTGATTTTCGAGCTTGCTTCTTTGATTATAATGTGCTGGATAAGTTACTGCAGATGTTAAATTTCTGAGAACCAACTGTCACTCCAGAGCAGTGGTTCTTCACCTGGCTTCGATCGAACACCTAGGGTTCGACGAAGGTCATCTGAAACATGTAGCCAAGTTTGTTTTCAAGGAAAATGTTAGGTACCCGGTAGGGACCCGATGACAATTTTCGCTGATTCTAGGGACCCGAATCGGGCCCTTAAAACGCCTTTGAAAAACACCCTGATGTAACCAATTTTTACTTTCTGTTATTTGGCAACAATGGGGTTCGACTAAAGCTTGGAAAACTACGTAAGGGTTCGGCGTGTTTGTAAAGGTTAAGAACCACTGCTCTAGAGGTTTGATGTCAGCATGGTTTCGAAA
>JGI24022J15233_10004811_pt1 | contig 14073 bp, 6 predicted proteins | sample Ectturendosymbi2_FD_15233 | JGI IMG/M metagenome (IMG submission 15233) | reverse complement strand
TATTCTGAGACGTTTCGGATTAATCTTAATCCATCTTCAGTCAAAAAAATAATAAAGCAACTCTTGGCAGTGCCAGCAATTCAAAAGCAAAAGACTCAGCAATTCAAAAGCAAAAGACTCATGGTCGTCTTGGTCAACGAAATTTCGGGAAATTATGAAAGATCTTCTAAAAGTCAAGGAAACTTCACAGAATAAGCTTGTCTAACTTTTCTGTTTTTACGCATCTTGAAACGGTATGCTTCAGGGTTCACGGTGATTCGCTTGCCCATGGTATATCGAGACCTACAGCAAAATGTTGACCCCACTGATTATGAGAGCTGTGTGCAGCGCAGTCTCAATGCAACTAATTATGACGCGCGACACGCGCATTATAAAACATGTGACGCGCGGAAAAATTTCCAGTCAAAATTTAGGTTTGATTAAATACTTACTTGTTGATCTGAAATATACTATCAACAAATATAAGCAAAAAATTTGCGTCTTACAATCGACAGAGACTGAGAAAACAGCACTCAAAACATGCTGTTTGAAGATGGTTTCCAACATTATCCATTTTTCCCAGTCGATGAAAATAACAAATATTCTTAAATGAAAAAATAAAATAGCACTGAAAAATATTCTGGGGCTTGGTATAACTATTGCCTAACAACAATGGGGAGGCAGAAAAGAGGACAACTCCACTTTAAGTATTTGATTGTGGCCAATCACATTTTTCAGGTTTTTATATTGTTCTGGTTTTGTTACGTTTATTTGGTTCCTTTGGTTTTCGGATTTGTATTTTGTTCATTGATGAGATGTTATTTTTCAGATTTTCATTTTGTCTGTTGATGGAGATGGTAGCGGTCTCGCGATTCCTGTTAAAAAGGGGTTTTATTGAGAATGCCATTCTGCAGACGATTTTTCACGTTTTGTATAAAAAATGCCATGCAGCGCATCACCTCCAGAGCCAAGCACGACAACCCGGCAGTTCTCGCGAAGCCTGATCGCTGACTCGTTGATCTGAGGTCTTACACGTCGTCCCACAGAAATCACGCAGATCGCTTCTGTGCCTTCGCGCTTTCCTGAAAAAAGAAATGAATCGTTGTCATTTCCGCGCATTCAAAAATGAATTGTTGAAGAAAGAAATGCTATATTGCAATCTTGTGTATAACATGCAATAAAAGTTTGAAAATGAGTAAATCATACCCGTATTCACCCTGTTTGAGGGCGTTTCGTTTGATATTTCTATAGGGACGTTTAAGCTCGGAGGCCAAAAAACGACTTGTTTGGCATCAATAACATTTTCTTACAAATGGTTTGACTCAATTGCAGTCGATATTTCAGGCAGTTGACAGCTTTTTTGAAAGTTTGCTTTATTCCTGAGGCTTGCATCAATCAGTGTTTGGAAATTTCGGTTTCTACTTATTGATTGATTTGGAATAGAAAAAGATTGTCTTGAGGGCGGCGCAAAGCCCTTGGAACACGACATGTGATCGATTTCGAAGAACTGTTACTTGATACGAAAATTTAAAAATACTCGCTATCGAAAAAACCTTTCGATCGCAACATTGGTACGCGCATGTGATTACTGCAAGAAGAGAAGGGTTTGCAAACGTTAAAAACCTTTAATTTTTACCATCATAACGACTCCAGAATCTTGACAATTCCACAAGTTTCATGTTAGACTGTTAATAGCTGCGAGGATGAAATTTTAAAAGTCATTATGGTTTTACAGGAGATCGAAAGGTTTTAACCATTCTTATCATAAATGTTTAATATTTTGTCTAGTTTTTTAAGATTTCCATAATTTCGAAGGTAAGTTCACATCTTGGCCCCCGCCTCTTAAGTAGCTTGTGTTCCTTTTACACTCCTTACCATGTTCTTTTGAAAATAGCTTGTCTGACATGAAATCGATCGCTCCTCGCAACGTCGCCCCGTACCCAGTAACCCTGAGACTGTCAAACGCCTCATTGACAGCCGACTTGCTCTGCAGCTGAGTAAGGTCGGCAACATTTTCGATCCTTGATCCGAAGCTGCAAAAAGGAGAAGATTCCTGGTTGAGTTCGAAAAACGAGAACAGGAAATTTACTGCTCCGGATTAAATAAATCAGATCCTTGGTGCCAGGCAAAAGCAATTTACTGACTGCAGCTTACAAAAAAAGCTTTACATATTCAACACGAAGTTGTGAGGAAGAGATCAGTGTAAGAGTAGAGGATTTACACCCCATGCGTTTAAATTTTCCAACTATTACTTATTACAAACTTATGAGCACCTGGTCAAGGACACCCTTGTTTTCGATTTCGAAACTTCCAGATTTTGAACAACACTTTTCAGGTAAGACGTCACCATTCTTAAATTGGAGCTTCCGACCATGGTCGAGGTTTCCACCAAAAAATAGAGATCAAAGGAGACAGATCTGCAGACTAAAATTATGACAGTTGTTTTTCTCTTAAAACCAGATTAAAATAAGCTTAAAGTTGGTTCAAGGTTAAACTCTTGATAAGCAGGTTGATTGACGTACCAAGTAGTAGAACAAGTTACCAAAGAAATTTGTGAAAATGTTGGACGTTCACAACTGTAGAACTCAGAGTTGTTTGCAAAGTGCTTCAAAGGAGGTGTTTTCCATTTTTTTCTCAATATAGCTTCAAAATAGGCAAAATGATACAGAATATGTTAATCACACCTTTAGGCCTATTACTGACGTTTCAAATAACGCACAAATCGAGCAAAAGTCTGAAAAATCGCCACTTGAAACATCAACCTCTCCAGTAAAGGCGCGATTGAACGTATTAGAAATGTCGAAGTTCTTCGTCCTTGTCGCTTCTCAGACGCTGGAAACATGCTTTGAATTTTCACGTGCTCACTCGTTGTTAAGACCGCACTAAAGAAAGTGCGTATTTAATTTCAATATCTTCTTTTGCGCATTGATCCACATCAAACGAAAAGACAGTGCATTCGCTCAATTTAATGTGCATTCGCTGAATTTAGTGTGCAACGACGACATTTTCGAAGACGCGAAACATTCCTATTGTGACTAATTGTAGGCATTGGACTTGAATAGTTCATCACAAAATGTAACACTGGATAAGGGTAAAATGAACACGTGGCGTATGCCTTTTTGCGAAGTCATTTCTTTTTTAAAGCGCTGTTTGCAAAAATCTCTAACAGTTTTTCAAGAGCGTTTTAGACTCTTTTTTGTCACGTAAAGCGCCATCATCGAGACACGCAGACCACAATAGCTATAGGTTTTGACATAAATTATTTATAACCCAGGATTTGATTCCAAGTATCGCAAAGTTTCCTTTAAGCTAAAACCTGAAAGAGGTCGACCTAACGAGGAAATTGCTTCCACGGCTATTCGAAGTTGTTTTGAAAAGAGTTTATTCCTTTTAAAAATGCAAACTCGAGCAACAGGGCGTCTATTTTGAAAATCAACAACTCAAAAATCATCGATTTACCGGAAACCGTGTCAGGCGTTGCGCAAATAGCTCCATCATCAGAGAAATTCAATAAATCTACTGAGATCATGAAATCACGTTTGGGGCAGAAATACCGCAGATGAAACTCAATGCCGCAACCCACGCAGCAGTTGCTTCATGGAGAAATGACGTGACGCGCGAAAAAGCGTCGCAGCTTCCGGCGTCCTTGTCGTATAGTTGGCCGTGTGTCTCTATTATGAAAGCGATTTTGAAAAGGCAAATGGCGTTCTGTTGGAATATCACAGTTATCCACAACGACTGAAGTTCAGTTTTAGCAAGTGTTAGTCGCCCACTGCATTCACTGCATTGTGTAAAAATTGGGAAAGAAGGTATGGCCATTTGGAATCAAAACCTGGCCCATTTCACAATGAGTTCACGTTTTTGTAGCCGGTTTGATTTTATGTCTCCCATTTAGGCTGTTTTTTTTATTCCAACCGGGCTGCTTTCAGCGTCAGGTTGCAGTTTATTTCAAGTGAGAAAAAAGGATTTTGCTCAGATGTGTGTATGCTACACCTTTTTCTAAATTTAGCAGTGTTATAAAGAAAACTACATTTGTGGCAAACTTTCTTTTTCTAAACGGATTTCATATTTTATGAAAATTATGTTGGCGAATGATTTGATAAAAGTTAATCTCAAGAAGAGAAGTACCAGTACTTTGAAAACTTTGCGACATTCGCATTTGTTTTTCACGCGTTTTTACGCATTTCTTTGCATTGTCCGTGACTGATTTCCTTGAATGCGCTGATGCTAGACCAGATGTTCTCAAATTGCCGAAAAAACACCTGTGATACCTGAAGATTTTCCGATCAACCACAAGTTCTAAATTGGTCCTTACTTTGGGCGTTGTCTTCATTTGCATCGCAAATTTTTTGAAAAAACGACGACTCTAAAACATTGAGTCGTACTGTAGGATGTAAATGAAACTCTGTTTCTCGTCCTTCACGCAAAAATTGCGCAGCGTATCAGTGCTGCCTGTAATTATCTTCCTAGTTATTTCTCATGCACGATGCAACATTTGTTGGCTTATCAACTCAAGCAAAATTGAAAAAACAGAAGCTTGTCAGAACGTCTTGTCAAGAATTTATTTTGTATTTTTAATAAAAAATTTGATTGTCAGCGTAAGTTTATGCTTGTCGCTTTAACAGTAAATATGCTACCTCACCATTCACACTGCCTGGTGACTTGGATGCTTGCAACAGGGATTGTGCGTCTGATTCGGAAAGTTTGAAAGATTGTGACCGTGCACGTGGACTTAGATTTGGTCGGAGCATAATTAACTTACAGAGAAGTACATTTTGTCCAATGATGTTGTAATTAAAAAATTTACATTGCTTCTAAGGGGAATGGCTAATGAAAGATCGTTGGGTGGTTATGCGTAACACTAGATCTGGAAGATCAAAATGCGTGAAAGTACAGAAAGACAACAGAAAGACACTTCCAAGACTTCTTTTTTTTTATCTCAAGTCACAATGCAATTTCGATAGAACGCTTCTGAAAATCTAGACAGTTGCACTGCAACGTCAAAGCAAGACGTTTAAAAAATCAACAACAACTTCAAGCAGCACTGAAAATTTCGACATAAGCATGTTGCCATAGTTACCGTAATTTAGAAAAGGCCGAGCGAAGCGTAAAATATCGCCGGACTGCAGCGACGGTAATGTTTTTGCAACTGACAGGTTCTTACTTCGGGCGTTTCTCTTCGCTCTTTGCTTGATTTCGCCTTCATTACTGTGAACGTTGCCACATGCCACGAGAAGCAGGCATACATAATGCAAGTAGGTTTTCATTCTTGGAAATCTCCACATGGAAGCTTGCAGAATTTGGAAGCTGTGTGGCTTATGTGTTGCAGTCCTTCGAGAAAAATACTTCGTGATCCTGAATCAAACGCCAGGGCAACTGACAACTCCGACAAACCTGTCTTTACCTTCATGCACTTGACACCAAACCAGGAAGCACTTGAACCTCAGCCGTTATTATACAGGACCTGAAGCCAAAAAGAAAAGCACAAATTTTGAAAAGGAAAAAAAGAAATGACTTCATCTATAACATCGGTCGGCTTTCATACAAACCTTGTACCCAAAACGTGTTCGGCTGTGGCATAAACTTTCGGGTCTCGCGTAAAGACTTGACCAAATTGTTTTTCCCACGCGTGATTTTATCAATCGCCGTTACGACATTGGAATTTCTTCATAACGAAAACCTCGAAGAGGCGCTTTGTTTGAGTGCTGTACAACTTGATGAATTTGGAGAACAGTGTCGATGTCGGGCAACGACAGCGTTTCACGTATTCGCCGGCAATGCGTTTCAAATTTAAAAACGAAAGATAAACGAGCTGATAAGATGATGTCGATCGAATTTTTAAAATAGGGCAAACAAATTACCTCATATCAAAAAAACTGGCATTAATTATTCCGCGCTTTATTTTCTGCTCAAAAAAAGAAAATCAAAAAAGGAGTTTTCACCAAAAAGAACCATTGAATAACAAGTAAAACAGTGCAACAGGGTGAAGAACCTTACAATAAAATTTGGCAAGCGGTGTACTATTTATCATCCTGTTATGGGACGCCTCTCAGGCAAAACACATTTTGATTTGGTTTGTTGCATGCAAAGACCAAGGGAATGAAATGGCAATAAAAACCGGGTTTTTGCAATAGTACCAGATTTTGTTTGAGTAGTCCAAGTACGATCAGTGGCGGCTCAATTAAACCAGGATTAGGGTCGTTGTTTCACTCCAAAGATAGTTTTTGTTGAAATGTGCAAACTGTGACGAACATCCAAGAAAACTTTGTTTTTAATGTTTTTTTCAAAAATATATTTCTACTTGCCTTTAATATTAGCTACGTTTTTTATCTGCTTTAATAAGCGTAAAAAAATACCGTTCAATTGCGGCGGAAGCTTTGATATAATTGTAAACTTGTTTGTAAATGGCTGTTCGATCATTTTCGAACCTGCATGTCTTCGCAGGAGTGTCGCAGGGCAAGCGACCCAGGGAAATCTCAAAACATCTCATGGTCTTCAGTCTCAGTCAGTCCTGCATGCCTCGACACCGCAAGACGCAACTCTGCCGATGCAGAGATAAAATCAAACCCGGTTGATCCTAAACGCCCGCCCTTGGGGCTTTTTCGTGCGTGAAAGAAAACTTAGAAACGCGTTAGACACAGATTTTGTTACAAATACGATATTTGGTAAATTTGTTCTACATTTTCACCGTGGTTGTGGCTACAGCTAAAAGTAAGAGTTCTTCGAAGCCTAAACCAGGGGTGGCCATTGGCCAATGACAAACCCGCGGCCCGCGAGCCGCATGCGGCTCTTTGCCCGGTTTCATGCGGCTCTTACGTAATTGCCAGAAGTCCCACTAAATAACATGCATAACAATAAACGGCCTTTAAAGTTATGTCATTGTCATGTTGGTGTGGATAATTACAATAAATCTAGCTGAGCAAGGGTATGTGTTTGAATGAAAAAGAGATGGGGTGATGTTCATGTGTGCCCATTTGTATGATGTGGCTCTTTGCGGTAATACAATAAGAAATGTGGCCCTTGGTNTCTGACTGGTTGGCCACCTCTGCCCTAAACAAAGACGATCTTGCAGTTTTTCAGAGTGGTGTGACTTCTCTTTCCCGATTTTAAGCAGGTCAACAACTTTAGATTTTTCAAGGAGTCATAAAAGTTATGTTATCTTCCAACAATTGATAGGTTAATTGGTTGGAACAACCGCATGCATGTTTGATTCTTTGTTACAACCGTTTTCGTTTGTATGTGGCAGTTGCATCCTGATATCCGTTCTGAGATTCGTCTCCAAAAGTGAACCATGCTTCGGTTAAATGTCTGGTAAGATTGACTGCAAGGTCCCAAAGGCAATGAATGCAGCATGTTTGAAATTTGAAAAAATTCTCTGACCTTTTGCAATTTCGCCCATAAAGTTTTAAGTAGTCGATAAATGAGATTTAAAGCAATTTTCGGCGCGATCTTGATTGAAGTTCGCAGATACGAAACACGCATTTTATGCATATGTCCGAAAAATGTCAAGGACAGTTAAGCGTGTCAAAAAAAGCCACCGTGGGCGTTGTTTTGCAAAACTATGGCTGAGGTGCAATACTGGATAAAAGGCGCATTAGCGGCAAGCAGCGTTTTCGGAGATAAATTGTAAGTGAGCTGTTCGGAAAAGCACTTTCTGGGATGAGAGATTGTGTGTTTCTAGGCAAGATAAGCGGAAAAAGTTGCGAAGCCACGTTAAAAGATGTACGACGACCTGGAAACAGTCACATTAGTGCCGCGTTAGGAGACATCACGCTAAGGAAACTGCAAGTCCTGCCGTGCGCATGGATCCCCCTTGACGTTTTTCGCCGTAAGCCTACTCGTGTCCTGCGCAGACTTTGCTGTAATGCAAAACAAATGACATCGGCGCACTTATCATCAGGTGCAGCAGTGCTCCAAGTGCCTGGCGCCGACGATAGCGGTGACGTCACGCCCGCAGGAACCAATTAAACTCTTCTTGCCAGACAGCGTATATGGGCGGTTGTCGTTGGAGCCATGTTCTGCATCTTGCAACCAATTCAGACTGTTTTCCGAAAACAAACAGATCACGACACAGATACCAAATATGATGAAATCTATAGATTACAGTTTTGAGTAAAGGCGTTACTCGTAAAAGTGCGTAATTAATACTGTCTTGCCTCGAGTCGGGTAACGGAGCCGCCGATTGTCGATGAGGAGAATGCCATGAGATTCTCCCAATTTCAGTGACGCAGTTATAACGCAAAAATGTGGTTAACAGTACTTTTGCTGCCGGAAACGTCACAATTCTAGGGTAGGCTAAAACGTCAACAACTAGGATTAGGATCAACTGGTGATGCCAATGTTTAGACATTTTTTGCTTGTCTGTGGTCACTGGTCAGATAGAAAGTCGAGTTTTGTTTGGCCACACAACAGGGATCATTAAGGAACAGGGCTTATTTTTTACCAGGTTGTCCGACAAAACAAGCAAATTTACGGTGCATTAGCTTCAACGAGAATATATTTTGAATGTTATAGACGACAAACAACCGTTATGACGAAGAAAACAACAAACAACCAAAAGGTTACATTGCGCTCCAGTGACAATTTGGAAATAACGTACAAAATGAGTTTGTCTATGACACTTTGATATGTCGAAACAGCATAGTTGTGCAGCCAGGAAATTTTCACCACTGAATTTTTACAAAGAAATTAATTGCAGTTCATCGACTTCCGCTTGACTTTTGCCGAAACAATGCTTCGGACGGTATTATAGAGATTCCCTCGTAGTCGCATATAGGTGGCTGTAGTACTTGCAATCATGGGCGTCGGAAGGATTTTTTCCGGGGGGGCACTAGGGGATTTTTCCAAAAGTGGTGAAATTTTTTCCCAAAATTAAGAAAACAACCTTTTTTGCTAAAGATTTCAAAATCCAGGGGGGTCTTGGCCACCCCTTGTCCCCCATTCCGACGCCCTTGCTATAGAGGGGTCCATTAGTTAGGTAGGCACGATATGCGCCTCTCGCAACCTCTCCCCGAAGTGTGAGAAATTTGTGAAAGCGCGTGGTATCTATATTATGGCAAGCATGGACGTATGTTGAATTTGCGGCAGGGATGCTGGAACGAATGCCAGAATTTAGTTTGATATCGTTTCTTCTGTTTTTTTTTTTAACAAGAACGCCCCTTATACGTTTCTGATTTTTCAATAATACTGAAGACTAGCACAGTGTGTTACGCTGAGAATGATGCAAGAACAGGTGCTAAAGCCGCAATCGCTTGTCGTTTAAACTGGCTACCAAGCCACTATTATCACCGCTGTCTTATTTTTCAACTCACCACGCATGCTGTCAAGTAGCCTACTACGCATTTGGTTGAAATACATCGCTCACGCGGATGTCAAGCTGCCAATATGAAAAGGTATCTTACAGAGCGTTTTTGAGCAGTTACTGCAAAACAAGCCTGACGACGAAAAAAAGCAAAAATAAGAAAAATTATCTCGCAGTGCGTTGTTCTTGTCACCACCTCACTGTTGTCATTATTGTAGCACGTACGCTTTGATAAGAAACAGTATAAACATGTTCCTTCCAAGAACAACTTAACGACCAAAACGTACGAATTACTGAAAAATGTTCCGATTTTTGCACAGTTTTAGGGAGAATTTTAAAAAATCTCCTCCCCTTTCCGAATTGCTTTCACACCCCTGAAAATTTGGACTAATTGCGGGCCTCGTTGCAAGAAATACGAATGATAAATTTTATTTGTTTCTTCTCCTAACAAAACTCTTAATAGCAGCGTTAAGTTTGGCGATCTGGACTGTAGGTTGAGACGTCGAGCTGGAATATTTATACTAAAGGTCATACCCTTCATTACGAAGAACCACAAATGTACTCGGAAGCGCTGTCTGATGCACTGGGCGCCACGAGCATCCAAGCTTTGCCGGCACAAAAAAACTCAGCATTTTGGGTAATTTTCAAAACATATGTCCAGAACAAAAACCTCTTCAGGACTATGCTGAAAACAAAGAAGCGATTGTTCAGACAACCACCTTCGCTCGCAAAGAACACTAGACATTTCCTGCAACTTGTTTTCTGTGCTCTTGAAAACATGTGTTTTGCAGCTAAATTAACCCAGCTGATCTTATTCAACTAACAAGCTCAGATTTCTGCACGGGGTACGAAAGCTCATTTTTTATTTTATTCGAAAATTGTGACTCCAGCAACCTGATCTTTTTCTGACGTAAACCTACACCAGACATATGAGCTGCACGTTAAGTTATCACTCGTATATCCTGCCTTTCGTCCACTTCTGCTGTGGCCATTTCATTACCATCGCCATTTTAAACGAAGAATAATATCTTTGCCGAAGTTCTCCTCCTCAGCACCGGATTTCAGATAATTATCTTTGCCTTTTTCATTACAACTCTCAAACGTTTCTCTCACACGCTTGTCGTGATTTCCAGTCAGATTTTGTGTTTCGCTGAAGACGTTTTTCGTTGTAATGCTCTCTGACGATATCGTCACTGACCATCCGCGAAGTCGCGGCATAACTGTTTAAATGCTTACGTCGCATTTTATGCAGAAGCCTAATTATATCGCTACAGGTTTTAAGGTTGATTGACAGCTGAAGAAGATTTTATCTGCCCGCTTCAGTATTTCTGGTAAAAAGTGATAAGCTCTTAATTCAAAGAATACAAACTTAACCCGCGTAAGGCCTATAAAATTTGCTTGGCTGAAGAGTGAAAAGCATTAGACATTACCTTTTTGGTATGAAATCATCTACAGTATCAAATAACTTGCAAACTTGTGAAGACTTCATTGTAGGTGGTGTATGTGTTCTTCGATTTGTTTTTTTTTCATTCTTTCTTCGGTTTTCAGGTTTTTACCCTATGTGGGCAAATCAGAAATCATTCTTCGTTTTTTAGTTTTTTTTCACTTGGGTCAATCACAACCCTGCTGAATAAAAGTTGCGATTACTTGCGATAGCACTACGATTACCTTTCTGTGAACATCCTATGCCTCTTGCAGTCGCAGTGTCCTCTGCAGGAGGTTGACCTTCACAGAGACCGCGCCGTCTGGCTGCTGACGGGATGATTATTCAGTTCTTTGACAGCTTCTTTGTGATATTTAACGATTTCGGATGCTTGAATTGGAACATTTAAGTCTGCTTTCTGATTGTGACGTCCTTTAGACACGGATAAAGAATTTCTGTCCACCAGCCTGTCATTTCACGTTTGTTACGAAACAAAAGATGCTCAACACAAAAGAAGTTTGCCACGAAGAGTGACACTAATCGTGGTTGCAGTGCTGGTATCACCTTTTGGTGCCCTTCCGGCGTAATCACTGAGAAAACTTGCGTGCTCACCGCTCGAAAGCATCTTCGTTCATGTCTCATTTTTTGCTTTGATACTTATGGCAAGATTCCAGGTCTGCCGCGAGGAAGTGCTGGTCGCACAAATAAATTAATGCATCACAGTGTTTATGTGAAAAGATGATGATAGTTCGACAAATAATTTATTACAACTATGTTATTAAATACGGCAATATCGAAAAACTTCAACATCAGCACTGTTTAGAGCCAACATTTTAAAAATCAGCGTCAATCAGAATGAACTCAAAAAAAGAAACTATTAGGAGGATTACAACTCAGTGAATAAAAATTGGACTCTTATAGTATTCTCAGCAAATATTTTTGTGGGGTAGAACATGTTAGTTTCAAAAATGAAAAAGAATCTTTTCTTCCAAACGAGAGGTTGTGATAGACTCGAAACACCAAGTAGTGTTGGTTGCACAAACAAAGTTTAACTTTGCTGAATTTTCGATCTGGCTAAGTCAACATACAGCTATTATTGATCCTCAGCTGTTCGCACGAAACGCAACTATATTGATTTCACTTATTTGTTAACGACTACGCTTTTGTCAAATCCATGCTTGTCGACAACAGAGCAGCAGTCAATAGCGTAACTGACAGGGGGCAAGGGGGCGAGCCGCCCCCCCCCCTGGCAAGCTAAATGTGTCCCCTCTAGTTGACATTTTGATATTTTGTATTCTTTATAAAATTTTCTTGCGTTTTTCGGGGTGTTTTCGTTTCTTTAACGAGTATAGACTTCCACGACATCCAAGAATTCATTACCATTTCTTAACTTTTATCTGAATTTTGGCCAATGGGCCCCCTTCAGCTAAGCTTGCCCCCCCTCGCTCAAACCTCTAGTTACGCCACTTGCAGCGGTGCGAGTTTTTAAGATTTGCTAGGACTGTAGATGAAGCGAATGTACTACGTTTGCTAATGTTTCAATAAAAAAGACTTTAAGTACATTAATCCACGCTACAAATCAAGTGTTTAGCAAGTCCGATTGTGGCGTCGAAATCGCGACTCCAAAGAAAAACTCATTCACCGAAGTCAAAGGCATGTTTTTCTGAGAGTGCCGCCAGAGTATGGTGCGCAGTGCTGGACACGCATGAACGAAAATTTTGCAACTGCTTCCTGCCAACCTATTACGCTTCCATTGACATCTAACGAAAACGTGGAGCGCGTTTATCTCGCTTCTTAGTCACGGTCGGCTGAAGTAACAACGTCATGTGACCTTTGACTTTTCACGCAATATCCTTCTTCAAGTGCAGGTGTTTTAAGTACAAAACACGTTGGTGTCGCTTGTTGTTGTGGTGACTCTCGTGAAACGTGTAATCGTCCACATCTCGCGTCGAAAACTAATTTAACAGCAAAGTCGTGGTTTCACCCTCACTTATTTGAAGCAAACTGAATTATTTTATGTTACAAGCTACACCTCACATATTCCCTTCGAAGGAAAACATTATCTCCGTGACCTTGTCCGATATCAATTGTGATTCTCAAATGAATGCGTTTACTTGAGCTGAGGAAGTGCCGTCAAGGCTTCAGAGAATAGTGCTGCAGGCAAGCGTGACAAGCAGGCTCGTAGCCAGGGGCGTATGCAGGGACAGTGCCCCCCAGATTCTTTTCTTCCCCCCAAATTTTGTTCTGCCCAGAAAAATTTGTTTTAAACTAAAAAGGTTTTTGTTTGAAGTGATGAAATCTGAAGTATTGTTCACATGCACGAACTACAGCCTGTTCAGCGTCAGGCCCGGAGCCAGGTTTTAAGGTTTAAGGGTCAAATACTTTTTAAGGGGGAGTGGTGTGTTTAAGGGGAGGCGAGCCTCGGGCTCTTGCCTCGGGCTCTTGCCACTTGCCTCGGGCCCCCCTTTTTGGGGGGCCCCCCTCAGGTGTTACGCGCATAAATTTTTCTTATTTTTGGTGAAAAACGCATTATTCATTCATATAATGGGCTACAAAGCAGGTCATAAGCAAGCACTCTGCTTTCAAAGGGGCCCTACTTCAGAAACTGCAATGTGCAGGTATTTTGCTTTCAAACGGGCCCCAAACGCCACTGAAATGTGTAAGTACTCTGCTTTCAAACTTCATTGAAGGGCCCCTAAAAGAAACTGTTGTGTGTAAGCACTCTGCTTTCAAAGGGGCCCCTGACAGCAACTGTAATGTGTAAGTAGCTTGGTTTCATAGGGGCCCCAAACAGCAATTGTCATGTGTAAGTATCTTGATTTCAAAGGGGCCCCCAACGCAACTGTAATGTGCAAGTACTATGCTTGCAAAGGAGCCCCAACAGCAACTGTAATGTAAAATTCCTTGCTTTCAAAGATGCTGCCAACAGCAATTGTAATGTGTAAGTAGCTTGCTTTCAAAGGGTCCCAAACAGCAATTGTAATAAGTACTTTGCTTTCAAAGGGACCACCAACAGCAACTGTAATATGCAAGTACTGTTCTTTGAAAGGGGCCCAAACAGCAACTTTATTGTAAGTACTATATTTTCAAAGGGGTCCCACTACCAACTCCAATGTGCAAATAAAGAAAAGCTTCAAACTAACTTCTCTACCTAAAAAATGTGGGTTAAAATTTCTTCCAAAAAGTTCTGAAAAGACCCTATAAAATAAGAACAAACTTTTATATCACATGATAACTTTTTATACCAAATGATAATTGTTACACCAAATGATTATTGTTAGAGATTGGAGTGTTTGGTGTATGGATAATTTTATGAAAATGCCACATTTGAACAGAAAGTATCCAAGTGGAGCAGCAGAAAGAAGGATGA
>JGI24022J15233_10004810_pt1 | contig 14074 bp, 8 predicted proteins | sample Ectturendosymbi2_FD_15233 | JGI IMG/M metagenome (IMG submission 15233) | reverse complement strand
GATTTAAAAAATTTATGGAAACCGGAAGAACACTTGGCGCGAAATTGAGTATCGCCTTGACATATTGAGAGCAACAAATGGAGCACATGTTGATGTTGAAGTCTATCAATAGCATGAAAAAGCAAGATCTTGAAATATGGCTATTACTTAAACTACTCCAAATTTTTTAATTTTAAACTTTAATAAACAAACGTCACTTTGCAAAAAACTATGATTTTATCTACTTTAGTTACTTCGCAATTACATTTTAAATTTGTGCAGGACTTTATGGACACCCTGTATTGTAACAACCGCGATGCCGTCATCCATGCGTGTGACCTGTGCTGCCACCACATTTTCACACCCATGCCTGTGTTTCAAAGTAATTGTGCTAGCGCCATCAAGCGTGTGCTCCTCTACTGCAGCCGCTTATCTATCTTAGTGTTATTTCATGTATATGTGTGTTCCTTATTACTGGCATGCACGCTTCAGTCTACTGTGTTGCGTGCAGGAGTAAAGACGTTATACAATAATTACGTTAGAAACAAGGATCATTACGATGCATTCAAGTTGTATGATTTGCAAACAATTTTTTTATTAAAAGTGGCAAAGATATCTGTTGCACTATTTTACTCAATGGATATAAGCACTAAAAACACGAGGTGAATATTACTTTTCAACGTGCTTTTGATCAATTGAACGGTTTGAGAAGGAATGAAAAAAATTTCAAAAAAGATAAAATGTCAAAAGCAGTGGCAACCCACTTCAAACACAGTTTTGATGTTTCAACTCGAGCTTACGCCTTTCCTCTCGATTGCGCAGAATCTTCAGTCGATGTTTCGTGGTCCTACAGCTTTATGGATTTGTTACGGAATGAATGGCAGTTCCGAAAAATAAGGCAATATTGAACATAGGACAAGATACGAAATAAATATTTATATTTCTAGATTGCAATTAAACAGAGTCCACACTGAGAACCAAACGATCGATTGCAGGACCACTTCCATCCTTTTTCACAATTTAAGACAGTTGGAAATATATGACGGAAAGGTTTCGATTTTGATTCATCAAAATGCGGGTCGGTGTTAGTTTTCAAAGACCGGAAAATAATAAAGAATATTGAAACACAAACTTCTGTTACGATTCCTAAGTTGTTTAATTTGGATTCCTCATCCCCTGCGAAAACCACATCAACCAACCCATGGATTATAAAGGCTTCAGCTGACTTAGGCGGTAAAACCTTGATGTATCAAGTGAGAAGACTTTCATCCTTTACGCCTCCACTTTAAGCAATAGTCACGTTTTTGATGTCATAAATTCCTTGTAAACCCTCGTCAGGCTGCATAGGTACAATAACTTTGCTATTTTAAATTGCGATAACGTTTTTGTTACAAATCGTAGGGAGCTCAAACTTCATGACATCTCCACACTTTTAGGTTAGAATATGTATACAAACGTTTTTACCCGTTACTGGGGTAGAAGGACCCCTGGAAAAATCCTTCCGACGTCCATGCAAGTGCCTTAAAAAAATGCTGCGAAATAATGAATAAATGTTGCAGGACAACCAGGGGGGTTTGCGTCCTGGCTAAAGCACTGCAGAACAAATTTTCATTCTCACTCAAATTTTAGATAGATATTGGGATTGTGCCGAGAATGTGTTCCATTGTTTGTCGACCTGGAAAAACCGTACGCATTCCTCCCTCGGCAAAGCTGTGGGGAGTACCGTGTTGACTGAGCCTGTTACTGACTGCCATTTCATTGTATTCTTACTCAAAAATTTCAGTACCTGCCGACGGCGTCATATCACAACCGCACCCGTTCGTGTTGGAATCCGGTGTATAGGCATAGAAGTTTACTGTCACCACTCCGCTTCATAATTTGTATATATTGTATAATCAGTCACAGCCGAATTGACGAGGGTGTTATTTGATGGGAGTTGCAGGATCAACAGCTTGCATTTTGCGAACGAGTTGGCACTGCTTGTATTTTGTGAACAGGGTCCACAACATGCACTTAAGCTGTTTGCAGCTGTGTGTGACGAAGTGGGAATGAATATTGAAAACGAGGTATTCTCTCTCGTGAGAGAAGATTAGCATTGAAAACGATTAGCATTGAAAAACGAGCATTAGCATTAAACGAGGTATTTTGTCTCTCGTGAAACCCACGTCAATGCGTGTTGGGGCGCAAGGGGCAATCCGTTGGTCACATTAAAGCAGGGGTGCGAAACCTGAGGCCGCACGGACGTATACGTCTTTCTATAAAAACTTATGCGGTCATGCAAATGTAATTAGAACTGTTACGATCGGAAATCCCGAATGGCATGTGCGCAAAGCTTCGCACCGTGGCAGCAAGCAGCAGTAGAGATCATGCTTGCAATCTCTCTTACTATTGCTTGCTCGCGCTAGAATTTTTTGGTGTTATTCTTCACGCACATCCCGTTCGTGGTGAATCACACAATCAACGCAACACCACCGGAGAGGTTGCAACATCATCCCCTTCTTTTTACAACGAACCGCACCGATCGCACGTTCTTTGTGTGAAGGATGACCCTGGCACGACCTTCACATCCTGGTCACAGCTCCATTTTGTTGCGATCGGATATCCCGAGCGGCATGTGCGCAAAGCTTCGCAGCGTGGCAGCAAGCAACAACAGATCATGCTCGCAATTTCTCATACTATTGCTTGCTCGCGCTACATATATTATGGTGTTATTCTTCACGCACATCGTGTTCGTGGTGAATCACACAATCAACGCAACACCACCGGAGAGGTTGCAACAGAACATCTGCTATGGCGGTCAATCTCTATAATATTAGTTCTTTGTATGCGGATAGTTAGAGGAAAGACGGTCAAACAGAAGTGTTGAAGCAGGCTAGGCTCCATGTGTGGAAGTAGAACAAAAGCAATGCAAAAAATAAATATATCTTGAAATCACTGGTGGCCGTAATTCATAAAAATAAACGTAATGCGGCCGGTAATAGCGAAGCGGTTGTGCAGACCGAGCCCTGCTCCACAGGAAGTTTTCGTGGTCTCCGCATTTACAGTTACAGCTGCATGGCTTCTTAGCGATTGTGTCGAAAGTCAAGGTGATTTGTCAGTTGCAGTCTGCACGTACAAGGTGAGTTGCTTTTGTGGAAACGAGGTGTACGCTGTTTTCGGTAGAAATCAATGAAAATCATCCATTTGTGACTGAGTATGATGCCTAGTATGCTGCAATTTCAGCAACACTTTCTCAAAGTGGCCGAGAGATTACGTTTCTGTCAAGGTCAACGAGCAAACGGGTGAGCTTCATTGTTTGCAGAACACTGACTTGACGTGACACTTGGCCAACACACGCTCAAGTCGCAAGTACAAGCGCTCTTGATAACTCAATCCATTGTTTTTGCAAAATTGTGGGATTTAAGTTAATGCAGTGCGCTATCAAGCATGCANGCGCAACTAATGCAGTGTCGATCACAGAAACACCAATGCGCAAAAATGGTTAAAATGTTGATCAATGTCCACAAACCTAACAGTATTTCACTGCAATGAACTGCACGAGTGCGTAAAAAGGTAGAAATAATTTTCACCTGCCCACGGAAAAGGATAAAAATATTTGAATTTGTCAATGTTTTACTGTTACACTCCAGAGGTTGTTGGCAAGTTTTAACCAGTACAGTGGTCGTTCGGTTACAAGTAGGTTATCTAAGCACTCAAGTCAGAAGTAGGTTCAGGGATGTTTGCGTTTTGCAAAAACGTCGCGTAGGTCGGACACGTCATGCGGCTGGAGGTGTTTGAATGTCGCAAGTAGAGGAAGAACCTCTGAGCAAGACGTGAGTGATCGTAACATCAAACTTTGAAACGGAAAATGCGATCAGTGTACAAACTCTGATTCTATGTAGTCTTCGGGGCATTCATCTCTACTTATTTGCGCCATTGGGTTACTTCACTCTTCCCCGGTACACGATGCAATGGTAGCAACTGGCGAGTCAGTGGCAGCACCACTACGCAAAGATGGTTTTCTTGCACTCACCCATTAACGCCGCGAACGAGGCTGGCCGCGTGTGTCGATTTTCAAATCTCCAGTATGAAGACCAGGAATAGAGACCAGAAAACCAGTTTTGGTTGCACGTGATCAACCAGCTGAGTCATGTAACTGGTGACAAACTCAATAAAAGTCAAAGAAAACTTGAGAGTAGTGCGTTTTGAGAACTTGGATGGTGCAGCGAAGGCTACACAAATAGCAGATATTTGCCAAATTCGAATTTATGGAGTGCGATATACTGCTCGAGTCTACGGAGAAGGTTTAAGTCGACTGATCGATTCACTTTTTTATCCCAAACTTACAGCTATGCGATTTCACCATACCACTTGTTCTGCAGCAAGGCGTTCTAGCTGCGAGGGTGCATCTTCAACTTTTTTAATGTTTTTATACGGTGCTTGAAACGCTTTTCATTCCCACCTGCAGAAGGATCGCCCTTTGAACTTCAGTGTGCAGCATGCAACAATATTTCCTGGAAGCAGACATTATGATGTCAACTGAAATATCTTTGTGACAACTTGGCTTTCAGACATCAAGCGTCAGCTCTGTCGAAAAATCTCAGTAGGTTTTTCTTTACCAGTGCAAGTCTACAATGACTGCTTTCATCGAATGTGAAACGCCTCTAGTGATTTGTTTAGCTTGTTCTTGAAATGTCAAAACCACATAGCAGGATACAGACACACATGACATTGCGCACGGCTATTTTGAATAGTAAAGTCGGTTGTTGTTTGTGTACACGCGTTTGAAGAGTCAACTGAAGGATGTTACAAGACTGACCCGGTGTTGCGCTTCTTCGGTAAGGTCGCATTCGCAAACTTTCGCAAGTCCCGCATGCGCCTCTTTTTTTGCGTCACTTTGCACCAAAATAACTCGCCGGCAAATTGAACTAGAGATCTGTTCAAACCATCTAAAGATACGGAAAATCTTCTATTTTCGGTCTGTAAAGATGGAAAATTTTGGATTTCAGGTTTTAGGTTACCTCAAGAATGGTGAAGTTTACGCAATTTTGACCGAGGTCACCGACCCTGGGTCCCAACACCAACAGCCAATTTATGATTCGTGGATTTGTTCAACACTTGGCGTAATTCTGCATCTTTAGAGCTCTTGATCGAATATAACCGATTCAACACCAGACGACAAACATTTCCCTCCACGGAGAAGTAGGAGAATCTTCGACTTGAACCACACATTTCTCAGTTTTTTTCCTTGCTATGCTGACGTCACTCTGTTGTTATGGGAGCAAACTTGGTCATTCGTGCAACTGGCGTAGACAGGAAGACGAAGCGCATGGAGTTTGCCGTCATATTTATAGAATTTACTAAATAAACCATGTCGGCCAGAGACACCGTGATCATTTATGGATTTCATAGCGTTGAATACTTTGTCCACTTAATCTTCAGCATGTTCACAATATGACAAGCCCGACTCTGACCTCTCCGCCGCAAAAACTAAAAAATTGTGTCTCTCCAAGTAATAAAGACAACACCCTCGAAGGATAGAGATAGTATTTTTGACTTCTTTATATTCCAGTCACTCTCATACCATCTGGCATGCTGGAGAAGATTATCATTACTGCCACAAGGTCGATCGTAGCTGTCCAAAACACTGAAGACCGCGGGGTTGCAAGCTGCGTGATAAAATCTTTTCTTAAATGTTAACTTACTCGTATGCGTCAAGTGGCTTGGCGTTCTGGAAGAAACGCAATAGATTAGCAAAATTGAGGTGACCATCCCCTTCCCCACACACAAAAAGGAGGAAAGGAGGAAAGGAGAGACTGCCTTAATTACCGGGCCACATCTTTGAATAGCCTTAATGGAAAAAGGTCTATGCCAGGTGCCTTGAAAGAAGATGCCCCAAATTAAATGAACCAAACCTGGATGATTCCCAGGGCAGTTTTGGTCATAGCAACGGCATTGCAGACCACGTTTTCATCCTCAATTCAATATTCGATAAACCTTGTGAGTATGCCAAAGATGTCTGCACATGCTTTGTCGACCTTAAAAAAGCATGCCACAGAGTCATTTGGGAAAAGATTTGGGGAACGTTGTAAGATTACGGTGTTGACGGCGGCCTTTTGATGGCCGTCATGTCGTCAAATTCTTGTTCAGACATTGTGTGTCCATGATGGCGTTGTAAAATCACAACTGTTCTCTATGGGTATTGGTCTCTGAAATGTTTGTGTGCTTTCACCACTCCTCTTTATAATTTATATGGCTTGACAATCACTGAGTCGACGACAGCTTCACTTTCAAAAATTCCAGAGTTAGTCTTTTGCTTCTTCAAAACGTGTTCGTACTACTTCCATCCTGTGAACAGGATATGCAACGTGCAGTTGATTGATTTTCATCGTGCGGACAATCGGGAGCGAAAATTAGCACCAAAAGCCCGTGGCAATATCTGAAGAAAACCTTGCAATTAAAAGGTGTCTCCAGCAACCCAACACAGTGCGCGCTGCAAGTGACCGGCAATGGACGTTAGCAGGTCGAGAGATTCATAGAGATGGTATTTATGCGTTACGGAAAACGGTCTTTGATCATTCGATCTTTATTCCGATCCTCAACTGTGGTAATGAATTTTCGATAATGACTGAAAGAGTGCTACTGCAAGAAAAAGCTGAAGATGTGGAAATTTTGTGAAGAGTTTACGGTGTGACATTTCGCGCCATAGCTTGTAGCTGCTGTGAGCTTCACAAAACTCTGATGATTTAACAACTTCTAATTGTAGATTTCAACTTCGTTGATTGGACCACACGTCCAGAATGTACCACGAAAAAATGGCAAGGCAAGTCCTGCTGGCTGCACCCTCGGGAATGTGGTTCAGACGTTATCTCAGTACCGGGTAGGATGACAACTTCTCTGACCTTGTTTGGTTCCGCGTCTTTGTGTGGAGCCAACAGAACTATCTGGATATGCTGTTGATCGTGAGGTATTTCGCGTCTTCGCCGGTCTCCTGCCCCGGAAACCCTTTCCTGAAAAAAAGCTGGAATGAAAATAAATGAATGACTCGTTTCTACAGCTCGCAACAAGTGAAAGTCATCCGTAGACGCACCATATGACTGGTCAATGAGCGAATTCAAGTACAAGGTACGACTTACGTAGTCCACTAGAGCACTGCACTCTTTAGTCAATAAACACTAAAAACTTTGTTTCTTCTGTTTTCTTTTCCTATTATTTGTGTATGGGAAAACTGGTGTTACATTCTTTTCACCTGTATTTTCTTGGATTTTATTTCCTATGTGACTTTTCTTTCTTTAAATCCATTTTTTACTTCATGTTGTTCCCAGTTTTGAGGATGCCAGCTCAGTAGGCAACTGTATGCTCGACAAACACAATCATGTCTGATTCATTGCTGTGCAAGGATTCCTTTCCATAAATAGATTTCTTATGAAGAATGATTAATGAAAGATTTTTTTATCCACATCTGGATGACACATATATAGAAAGTGGCCATCAATTATACAATCAAATGTTTATTTTGAACTATATCCAGGTGTTGTTTTGCTCACAAATATTTTCAACAAGTGTAATTTCAAGCTTTCTTTTAGATGATCTTTAGCAGAAAAGTTAAAAAACTTAAGGCTACCTTAGCAAGCATAGCGTTTTCGAAACTCTGTATTTGATGTTGAGAATCAGTCGATTCTTGTTAATGTCATTGCAAGGCTGATTGGGAGCTAGATTGGTAAGTAACGTTTCATCTTATGAAATAATTCGGAGCTTGGCAACTTATAACTTCAAGATTTTCTCTCTTCTGCTACAGACCTGGGTTTCTCATATTGGGCAGTTTAGAAACGATTCAAGAAAACAAGTTGCAAACATTTTGCAAGTAAATGGATTTGCACTGGTTAGTTCACCTTTGTGCAAGTTTGCGTGAAAATGGATGGATGCTAAAAAGTTTTAAAGCAGCAGAATTTGTCTCCACAAAAGAATGTCGAATATCTCTAGTGTTTTTCTCCTGAACTAACGAAATCTTTGTCGTAATGTAGAGGTTATTCGGCGCCCCGTTCCCCAATGTCATCTTGCTCTGAAAGCGGTAATTCTGGATTCAATCCTGTTGAGGTTTTTCAAAAGAGAATGAATGTAAAATAAACCCACTTTATCAGGTGAAACACATACGAGTCTTAATTGGTAAAACGCATTAAAAATTTTCACAAACATATTGAGAGTTTGAACGTCTGCCAAAGTTCATTGAAAAATAAATCAACTGAAAACAAAATGAACTACTAAATATTGTTTCGCAAGTTTGCTGAGAAATGTTTATAAACTTTAGTGATATAGGCAATAAAGGCAAGAACGCTATTCAGATTGAATTTATAAATTTTGATCAAAGTTTACACGCGAGAGGGTTTTATGCAATACAAACTTTGCTTCAAATGGGTTTGTTGTGGGTTTATAACGTGCAGCAAAGGCACGCCTACAGACATTGAAACTGTTTCTTTTCTTCTCCAAGCAGTAAGTCTGGAAGTCAAAACATAGCTTAGTGGTAGGCAGATCTCAGTATCAGTATCAGCCATTACCAGGCTAATAGCCATACAAGCAACAAAGTAGCGCATTTGGCAGTTACTCATTTACAATTAAATATTGCCGTTGGGAAAACAATCATTCTGAAGCTGGTGTAGTTAGCAAAAACAGTGGAGGTTATTTTGTTGATAAAATCAGTAAGGAAAACAGTTTGTCCTATTTTTTATAAAACAAACTGCACACCGATCTAGTACAACGTTGCGAAATTCTAACAGCAAACTTCCCAGCAATTCCTCATTGCGTAGCAAGAGTAAAACTGCAGCGAAGAAAAATCCTGAAACAGGTAACATGTAAACAGAAAAAATGTTTCAAGTTAGCCGTTTACTTGTTTTGCGCATTTACTTTTTCAAATGGTGTTACATGGTTGCGCCTTAAGATTTCAAGTGTGTTTTGCTAAATCATTTTTTGTTTTAGCACAAAATTTAAAAGTCTTATTTTGAATTTTGTGTGTTTTCATGCTGTTCAAAAGTTGCTGAATTCAACAACATTTTTTTAAACGAAGATTCATATAGGTATTATGGGCGTCGGATGTTTTTTTCCAGGTGAGGTGGGCGCTAGGGTATTTTTACAAAATTTTTTCAGGGGGGCCAAAAGTGGTGAAATTTGTTTTTTCCCAGTAGAAATTAAGAAAACAACCGCCTTCACTGAAATTTTTAAAATCCAAAGGGGGGCAATGCCCCCCACGTCCCCCTTCCGGCGCCCATGATTGGCATTGCTCTTCAATCAAACCGTTGTATCAACTTAGGAGTTCGTTAAACATACGCTTATTCATTTCTCTTAGATGTAGATGCAATAGAGTTTTAAATTGGTTATTTTTTTGATTGATTCATTCATTCCCTTATATGACTCAGATATTAAACCTAAACAACACAAAACCAACAGACAAGAATAATCAATTGTCAGTGGAAATTATATTGTAAAAAGACGGCCTCACTGTGTTAGATAGGATTACTGTGGGAACATGCCGACGGACCATGTGGGTCTTGTAATCAACCAATCACGTTTTCCACTTTTTGACAAATGGTGAAGACCAACAAATCACACATGAGGATAGCATGCTTTTGTACACAAAAAAGATCAAATGTAATTAAGGAAATTTGACGCTGCCAAAGAAATTTTCAAACAAAGTGTGAAATATTGAAAAAATAGGAAAAAGTAACGGATGAGGTAACAAAAAAAACTATAGATTATATTTAAATGAGGAAAATTTGGATATGCACAGGAAAAAAAAGCAAAAAGTAAAGATATATAAAAAGCAAACAACGCAAATTAGACAAATTGCTGAGATTATTAAATACAGAATTTTGCATGTAAGGGGTGTTTCATAAATTGCTATTTGAAGGTAAAGGTGGCAGAAGACTTAACACAATCTGGATATGAAAACCACACTTATTGGCCAACAAACGTGAAGAAACATTTTTTAAAGAAGTGTTACATCTTGGCAAAAACAGTGGGTTAGTTGTGGATAGTCTTGTGGAGTGAGAATGAATTGAACTGAGAAGAAACAAAATACTCATCCAATTAGTTTGGAATCAGTTTTTTGTAATAAAAGTACATGAATTTGCATACCGATAAGGTGCAAAGTTTTGAAAGACTTAAGATATGCACTGGTAGGATTCTTCAAGGGCGTGTGGTTAGTTACGTGTTGTTGGAGGTGGCGCGACGGAACATGTGCATTTGAATAGCGGAAAAATGCAGCTGGTTTCACAACAAACATTGACTTTTTCTGGGATAGTAATGTGTTGAAAAGTAAATGTACAGTAAATAACATTGTTACTGATTTTCAGGTTACAGCAAAATCTGAAATGAAGCACTTGTCCTGTTTTGTTAGGATTTCCTTTTTACTCTGTTCATGCGTCTTGTTCAACTTTTGTGAAGGTATGGTTTTAGAACAAATTACGAATTTTTCAATATCTGAGTGACTTGTGTAATTACTGTCCTATTTTTTTTCATTCATTCATTCATTCATTTCTTGCCACGCAAACGTAATTTTCTGTTTATTGGAGGGATATTATTCGCAAAGCACATTGATTATCACCGCATTGTCATAGGTTGTTATGATTTTTATTTTTTTATCTTCATATTTCTGAGGTTTCTACTTTATTTGCAAATTTAATTTTTATCACGAAATTCTTCAATGCGCCTCTTCGGCGAAATTCAAACAATAAACATTTTCCTTCCATTGAATTTTCAATATTTTAGCTGAACATTAAAACAGAAACTTCCTCCTCTTTTCTGTAAAGCTTAAGATAAAACATAGCTTCCCGCAAGTAATAGATAGCTTGCAAGTGTAATGATTCATATTACGCAAAACCAATGGTGAACTTAGATAACAAATGGATTCAACTGAGTAACGGAAACTTTGTGATGTAAGTGTTGTTTTGTATCATACGTTATATCATACGTTTTACAAAAATGTTCAAACATTACGAGCGAAAACCAAGGATAGTGATTTATCACGTGTTCTAAATGCTGACAAGTATTCTTTCTGCTCAAATACAACATTTTAAAAGTATGCTGCGCTTAGAAAAAACATTTTACGTGCATCTCTCTGCTTCTAACAAGCAAGTAATTCACAAAAACTTGCCTTCGATTCATTGCGAAGTATAAAAAGTAGTAAAACTGTAAATGCCCGCATAGTATACAGTACATTTTTAACTCTCATTCATGTATGCACACCAACACAGGTGTAGCAATGAAAATTACCTCTACATTTGCATCAAACTATGAAGTTTCATCGTCAACAACATTAACGTTTAATAACCTACTACCAAATTGTTTTTCATTCATTGATTATTGTCATACCTGTTATTCATTTGAGGAGGGTCTGCGGGGTAGCAACCCTGTGAGGACTGGACATACATCACGTTTTTTAGCAATCCGAGATAGTTCTACTGCCTCTCCATCAAGACGACCAAGCATGGTCGGAGTTGCAATTCTGCAAGCTGGTCCTGGACGATTTCACAGCCGTTTTCCTGTGGGTGTAGCCAGCAGGATTTGCTCTGCAAATATTTCCTTGGTCATTCTGGCCACCTTGCCGAACCAATGTAGCTGAAATCTCTCTATGCGGAAAAGTGGCTCGATATTCAGGGCTTAAAGAATTTCATGGCCACGCACTGTATCGCAAATCGTCAGATCGCGGCTTCTTCACAAAATACGTATCTCTGCCATTGTTGCGATAGCACTTCTTCAGTCATTCTCAGAGGTGTAGTGCTAAAATGAGGTGCAGGAACGGCGTTTTATTTGATGTTGGAACGCCGTTCCCACACTAAACAAAAAGGAAGACTTCACCAAATACTTCAGATAAAATAAGCATTCGCCTACAATAATTTCAACACTGGTTCTTCCTCTTTCACTGTAGATTTTTAATTACTAGTACGAATCTGCGTATCCCTAGCACATCTGAGATCGCAGCTATGTTTTGATGAAATCTAGTGCAAAAAGGTGTGGGAAGGCAGTTCCCACACGTTCCCACCCCACTACGGAATGGGGCATTTTGGTGATGCCGTTTCGGCGACACCGGTTCGGTGATGGACGTTTCGACGATGGACTTTAGAATAGATCAACGTTGTTACTTCCAGGTTTTTGAACTTACTACAATGTCAACCCTGCTCAATTGCTCTAGGAAATTTTTTACTGTTGGCATTCATGGCCAAGGTGGCCAAGAAACCTTCACAGACGTCCAAAAAAAGCTTACTTGGCATTTGATTGCAAGTATGTGAGTTTGAGTTTGCTTTTGAGAAAACTCTGGCATACCGCTCCGCTAAAGGTAGATGATGAAATGGATACAGATTTTGCGCATTTGACCTAAGGTAACCTGGCGCGATGAAAACGCTGGAAACATTGCTCGTTTCTGCGTCAAGGTAATAACTACCTTGACGGTAGTCAAGTCAAGTTGTACAGCTGTTTCGATTAACGTTCCTTTTAATAAAAGTCTTCGCCGAAATCATAACTAAGCACAGAGCGGCAACCAGCCGATATTTTCGAGGGGGGCAAAATGGCTGTAACTTGTTTTTGCACCTAACAACGAAACATGTTTTTTTAAATCACGGAGGGGGAAATTAACCGCCTTCCCCCGCTTGGTTGCGAGCCTGACGAAACATACAATCATTTCGTTTGTGTTAGGTTCTCAGGCTGTGGTTTTTGCCTCTAAATCTAAATGCAAGCAACATCTTTGTAAGCTTTTTGTGTTAAACTGGTTTCTTCTATGACTGCAAATGTTATGAAAAACGAGTCTAACCTTCTACGAAACCCACATTGCCTGTCGGGTGGCACTAATTCGCTCTATTTGTTGTTCAAGTCTACACCCTGAGCTTCAAATTACCCATGCATTGCAAATTCAGCAACTGCAGTATCTCGCTTCAAGAAATTCATTATCTGATACCGTTATGTCATACATAAAAACATCAATACTATTGAAACTGAACAACTGTACCATTGTAGATTTCTTCACTTCGCCCTCCAAAATCAAGTGTTGATAAAGCTCACTAAATGTCTTTGCTACAACTTGTGGCACTTGTGTATTGAAAATACCCCACTGAACAAAAAATGATAGCATTAGATGTGCCAGGAAATGTTAGTCGCCATTGCCGATGGGTGTCACGTGTTGCAATGATTAGCTTGTGCGGGATTGCTAGGGTTCTAACGATAGGAGAAAAAGATTAAGCTAGGCTTGAATATTTATCGTGATTTCCAGCAAGGTCGTTTGTCGGATTTGAGTGAGGGAGGCAATAAAAGCTTCCAGTAACCGGAAAAGTAATGTTTGCTAGTCAGCGGTCAAATTTTGTTTTGTCTGGGTCAGAGTGAAACGGCTTTGGTTCGAGAGGAAGGTGTAGGAAATGTGGGACACATGACGCGTAGGTAAGTATGCAAAAATTACCTATTTTAAGAAAAACACAGCGGTACTTAAGCACACTGGATTTGAGTTTTGAGTAAGCGTTTTGTCAATTTGCTCACTCCACAGCAAAGTCTCCTCGTTTTTTAAACTAAATCAGTCTAGAGCTGTGGTTCCTATCCTTTTTTGTCTCATTTACCCTTTAACAAAATCAACAAATTGATTTTACCCCCAACAACGTTTGGCGTGTCAAGTCATATCCAACTTCTGGGTAAATCCTGTACGAAACATTGTCAGCATCTGAGATGAAACTTTAACAAAATGCTCTTACAAACAAGCATGAATACCTTTAACAAATGGTTTGCTGAGGTTGTTGAACTTCTAAAAACAGTCTCATACGAACCGGCATATCACTGAGTCAAGGGGCAAAACGTTAGGAAGAAGGACGATACAGCCAGCCATGTTTAATTTGTNTTCTATTGAAAAATGGCAAACAATTTCAACCAGCCAGTCACTCAGTGACACTTTTGTGCTTGTTTTCTGCGCACAATATCTGGCATTCTGGGAACAGTGGTTGAAAGTGATTCTCTCATGTCATCTTTGGGCCTCAAACGAGATCACTGTTTCGTTTTATGTTTTTTGAGGAGAACCCTGCCCCACACAGGTAAGTATCCTGAAAAGGTAGAATAACTTCAAATGCGACCTTCGACAGCGTAGAAGCCT
>JGI24022J15233_10004809_pt1 | contig 14075 bp, 10 predicted proteins | sample Ectturendosymbi2_FD_15233 | JGI IMG/M metagenome (IMG submission 15233) | reverse complement strand
CGGGTTTCGGGCAAGGTTCGGACTTAAGTTTGTCACAGTTTTTCGGATACTTTTATCGCCGGTTACTGTTGAAGCAATCGAGGTAATTAAATCTTCAATAAAATTTTGGCTTTCGGGCCCAAATCGGGCTTTAAAAATATATGTCCAGCTCGAGCCAGGTTCGGACTTCAAAATGAGGCCTGTTTACATATCTGTGCAGAGTATACAATGGTATATTTCACGCACAAAGAAAACAAGTCAATGACACTTAATAGATTTGTTTTATTTGAAACCTGTGATCTTAGCATGATCAACACTAGGAATGACTATGGTTGTTGAACTATACACTGCAGTTGAACAGTTCGTTTTTTTCTTTCTGCCGACCTGCTTGTTTTTCCATTCGCTGAGTTCAAGCTTATCGCCAAAGTAAATCTGTGGTGCCAGGCTCTCATTTAAATTTTTTCCTTGTGTTTAAACCACTTCCTAATTTGCAACGGACTTTGTTCCACTTGTGACAACTGTGTTGGCGCCAAAAGAAATATTATGGGGACTAAACGCCTCAAATGGGGATGAACAAAGAACGTGACCGCTTTATAAACTTTTTAGTGTGTTGGGAAGTTATTAAAGTAAGGGGGCATCATCTTCGACAGCCTGTACTGTGCGACAGTCACTGCCTGTTTAAACTCAACCCTCTGTGGGAAAAATCATAGTGGCTTGCCTCAACTGTGATATGTGATAAGGGTTTTGTGAGTTGTTAGCACAAGCTTGAGTTATGCAGTGAAAGCTTGCTATATAGTTTGGTTTTTCGTGTGTTGTGAAAGGTAAACATATTTCGTATATTTTGAAATACAATTTATTATATTTGCTTTGCGTGGAGTTCGCAACACTGTTTAAACGCTTAAGTTTTATGAACCGATTGTGTTTGAACAAACGCTCTGCTCAAGATTTAAAGCAGCTTTGTCGAATCCGCGGCACAACAAGAGATGAATGAGTTGTTACATGCCATATGACGTTATGAAAATGTAGAATAGCAGAGCAGTTGGTTACGTTAACACTGGTTAAGCAAAAACCGCACACAAAGTTAGCAACGTAGTTAAAGCTGTATATAAATGATTCTTCAGTGTGTACAGATTTCAGTATGTAGCGAGTAGGAAACAATCGTTTCACCAATGCCTCAACATCTGTCCTTTTGCCAGCAAAGGCGTCAATTGCGTTTCTAACATTCATAGCACCTGCGCGATAGTGCAGCGAAAAGGGTTTATACTTGTGCCGATCCTCTCGTGAGAGAAGTTAGAGAACCAAAATCTACACAGTACAAAGTAGGAACTAGCATTTCGAGTGCTGCGTGCAGTTTCTCTACTTTGGTACATTAAAATTATATAGTCCAGAGATTCTGAACCTGGTGCAAAGGAGCAAATACCTTACGTGGGGAGTCAACAACCGAGTTTGGGAGACAGTTCACTTTTTTTGCCCCACGCTCACCCTGCGTCTGACAATACACGTTGAACCTGTGTGACGTGATAATATTGGACCTGGTGAATGTTACATGCTGTGGATTCTGGAGTCCGCTGCTTATACAGACGCGAACGTATAACGTTGTGTTGAGAATTGTTTTCTCGTTGATTCAGCGTTCGTTCTAGTAGACAACTCATGAAACATTAAATTATTTCATCAATTCTGCGTTAGGTCAACAAAGTCAATTATTCAGTTTGCAGGTCAATAAAGATTTGCCCTCATAATATAATTACACACCTTTCTTCGCGGCAGGGACAGCAAAAGGTCCGACTCCGGCGCAGACATCAAAAACGACATCGTCTTTTTCAATCACATCCACAAGCCGGCGATGTTCGGTGCTCAATCTACTGTTCCAAAAAACCTATGTGGGAGCAAAAATTTTTGAAAATTTTGTTGACAAAAGAAACGCTTATTTGACAGAACTAACGCTTTTATAACAAAAATCAGTCATATTATGAAAGCTCACTGAAGCTACATCGAAGACGATACATACATTTTTTACCGGCAGTTTTATAAAAAACAAATAAAAACGTTTTCTATCCACAGAAAAAAACACTAAGAGAACATCAGCACAATGCAGTGCGAACTTTCCAATTTCACACAAAATAAAATCATATTTTTAAAATTCGTTGAAACAGCGAAGCGTAAAAACTGTTTTGAAAAAAGACGATCAAATCACGTGCGCGAGCGTCATCCACTGGTTGAGACCACACAGCGTGAAATGGTGCTGTCTGAACATAGCGATGAAATATTTATAGACATTATTAGACACACACAGTGCCAAGTAAGCTCTACGCCTTTTATACTTAAGCGACTTACGAATCATCATTAAAAGTTTGTGGGAATAGTCGAATGTATATTCTGACCGACGCATGCCAACATGAGACTTGACACAGCAAAGAACAAAACAGTTTTCAGCAAGTTGGCTTTGTCGTTTAAAGCGATTATTGCCGTTGTAGTAATGGCAGGGTAACTTCTTCATCACTGAAGTTCCTACATTCAAGCCATACGTAGGTCCTACCTTAGAAAAATCAAACTTGAATTTTAACCCGTATTCCACAGTAGTTACTATGTAGTCCTCTTCACCAGCTATAAGCTCGAGTTCGAAGTTTCTGAATTCATTTTCTATTATCTGTGGTTTGTTCACAACAGTTTTTGCGGTTGGAATTTTGTCCAATAATACCTAGGAATAAAAACTGATTCGTTCGGCAAGTAGAAAACAAACGCCTTAAAGCATAACACCAACTCTTTTAAGCACAGGTAAGAGACAGTGCGCGGGAGAACTCTTAAGGATGAACAATCTATATCATTACACTCCGTATAAATGTTTGTTTATTGCTAATTTTAATCTTATGTTTCCAAGATGCAAGCCACTAGGAGCCCGCTTACGACAACCAAGTACATGTTAATGGATGATCCTTCAGCACAAGTTGGTTAAATCTCCAAATTGATTGACGTATGGGTTGCCATAACAACACATCCGAATTATATTTATCCTCAGACATCTTGACTGGAAGAGCTTGTTTTCCAACTGGTTCGAACACCACGGTGCATAGGAAATTTTGATTTTATTTAATTATTTTTCAGATAACTTGAGTTTGCCAGCTGACAACTATTTGACAATTCGTAAGAGTCAAAATATAAGGAATTTCACAGCCTGAACTTTATCAGTGAAATATCTTGACAAAAGTTGCACAGATCAGTTACCTGTCCAATTAATCCTTTGTAAGGTAAAAGATGTTCACGGAGATTCACATGAGCAATGTGACCAGTTTGAGTGTATGATGACAAAACTTCTTCCGTAGGAATCACAGCCTTTAAAATTTGCCCAGTTCTGAAATTTTCATAGCTGAAACACAACACAAAATGCCAAATTAACGACCATACTTCTATTTTCACAACCATTATTAACAAATTGAAACCGTTTACGGAAGACAATAATGGAGAAACGAAACTGCAATATGCGAAACTGGCACTGACATCAAGCATACCAATAGCGTCGTNTAACAATACAACTTTCGGAGCATCTCTCTCCGTAGCCTCCCTGGAAAAGTAAATGCCAATTACCTTGAAAACATATGTGCGAAATAATGGAACAAAGCTTGAGGATACCCAGTGCGGGTTTTCGCACTGGCCGTAGGTAGCACTACAGACCAAGTTTTCACTCTCCAATAAATATTCGAAAAGTCTTGGGAGTATGCCAAAGATGTCAATGCATGTTTTATCGCCATCGAAAAAACACACGAACAGCTGCCTCGGAAAAAAACTTTCGGGAGTGCTGCGAGAGTACGGTGTTGACGACCGCCTATTACTGGACGTCAAGTTATTCTATTCCTGTTCAGATATTTCTGTCCGTGATGGTGGCGCTCACCGTAGGTGTTGGACTTCGACAAAGGTGTGTGCTTTCACCCCTCCTCTTCAGGCCCGCAATCAGGGGGGGTCAACCAGGCAATTGCTCCTTCGCGAATTTTTTTAAAACATGCTTAGCGGTTAGGTACAACAACAAGTTACCATTATTTTGCCCCCACGAAAATAGTACAAGTTACAATCATTTTGCCCCCTCCCTGAAAACATCAGATCTATGGTTATGGACACTGCTCCTCTTCATAGTCTATGAATCGGATAGACAGTTACAGCCGAGTCGACGGGGCGTCACTGTTGGGATCTACAGGATCAACCATTTGCTTTTTGCAGACGGTTTGCTTCTGCTTGCATGCTTTAAACAAGGCCTTCGACATGTATTTGATCGGTTTTCAGCTGCGTGCGACCAAGCGGGAATGAAAATTAGCATTAAATCGAACGAGGAATCATGTTCTTCCAGAAACCCAAGCCAGTACACACTGCAAGTATGCAAAAATACACTACAATAGTTCGAGAAGTTCAACTACCTCGGGGCGATATTTATAAATATTGACATACAGTTTGCAAAGAAAACGCAGGTATGCGTGAGCTTTATCACTTTTTGGTCACAAAACTTTAGCTTTCAAACCAGGGCTGTGGAGCCCAAGCAATTTTGGATGGTGGAGCCGGAACCATAAAATTTTAGATGGCGGAGCCGGAGCCTGAAATTTGAGTTCCCGTTCGATAGACACAGTTTGCGGGGCAAGCGAGTTTTACAAATAACACAATTGTTTTTAGTTTTTAATGGACCAAACCGTTTTGGAGCCGGAGCAAAAAAATTAGATGCCTAGAGCTGGAGCTCGAAATTTTAGTCCCGGCTCCACAGCCCTGTTTCAAACACCGCAAAGCTGTCAGTTTCTAAATCGGTCTTTGTTTCGATCCTTATCTACTGTCATAAATCTTGGGTAAGTACCATCTCAAGTACAAACGGCAAAGATGGGATTTTTGCGAAGAGCTCTTGGTGTGACACTTCCCCAGAAGGTGCGCAACTGTAAAATTCGTAAATCCCTGAATGTGGAGCCACTTCTCTGATGAGAGAAGTCTCGGTTACGTTGGTTCGGTCATGTGACGAGAATGTCCCAGGAAACATTGGTACTGGCTACACCCACAGGAAAGCGGCCCAGAGGTCGACCAATGATCAGGTGGCGTGATAACATCTCCGACCTTGCATGGCACTGTCTCGGTGCGGAGCCAGCAGAAATATCTGAGATTGCTGAAAACTGTGAGGTACAAGTATTTCGAGTCCTTCTAGGACTGCTGTCCCATGACCCTGCCCAGGGGAAAAGCGGGTTTGAAAATGAAGGAATCAACAATAAATTTTTTTCAAAACATCGGTCATATTGAGCCCACAGATATATAAAACAACTGTGGTTTAACATGTGCAATTGCCTATTATTCCCAATCCCAAATTTTCAGATGATGAATCATAAATGCACAAGAAAATGCCAGCTAGTATGATTATTACACAAGCGCAATGCTCATACAAAAGATCTGACACAATATACAGACAAGGCAAACGTAGATGTAGAAGCAAACAAATTTTTGGGGGTACGAAGGATATTTTGACCGAAAAATTTTCTTGCGGAAAACTTCACCACTACAAATTTTCTGAAGAAGTTGGTTGCTCATTATCAACTCACACGAACTTTTTAGTACATGCAGTTTCCTTTTTTTGGAAGTCAAAAAAATTTTTTGGAGTACAAGAAGTTAAAGTCAGACCTTTCATATTCTTTAGTTCAGTCAGACTCATTGAGCACTCAGTAGGAAACAAACGTGTCAAAAATTTTGTGTCGGCATTTTCAGATATTTTGCCTTGATTTTCAACAAATCAAAACTTTTGGGGATGCACTTGCACCCTGCTGCTACACTACTGAAGGCAAATGCAAGAACACATGCAGGTAAGCACCAGTAAGGTAAATATTTGCAAGAGTTTGGGCAGAGTTTTTTTCCTTGGCAGAACATCCTTGGTTCCATTAAAAGTTCTAATAACAGAAAACACCTCAGAGCATTGGATGGTATGGTGCGATCCCTAAATTAACAGACAAACACAATGTTCATAATCCACTGTTTGTGCATTGCTGATAAGATGTATCTACTGTGGCTGCAAAATCTGTTTTAACATAGCTTCATGTATGAAGGTATTTGATTTAAAAAACTTACCCAATATAGCACTCATGGTAGTGAATTTCTTCAGAACTACAGAGCTCTCTGGGATTTAAAGAGCACTCTTCTTTTAACAGGTCCATTGTTGTTCCTGGCTGTAGAAGAATCAGTTTGTACTCTGATTGATCTAGTTTGGCTGATATTTGGAAACTGGGCTCAACCACTTGGCGATTGTTTAATAATCGAACCATTTTAGACTTGACTTTTTTGATGCAATTTTTCATGAATTTGTTTTGAACTGCAATGGATGGAAGAACAACCTTTTTTCTGAAAGCATTCCTGTGAAAAAGCAAAACAAACAAAACCCATCTCATAAACAGCATATCAACCAAGTTGCAGCACAACGTTTGTCACAATGAACAGCAAGTCTTTGTAACATACTAAATTCTGACGTAAACTGCGCTTAAAACTGATGAAAATCATGTGCAGAAGCCAAATCAAAGGCATTTGAAGGTAAAAATGTGCATGAAGCAAATAGAAGATGGTGAATAAAAAATGCAGAAAACAAATTACCAAAACAACCTCCATAAACAAAAACTTTGGGTTGATCTGAAGACACAAACTATGAGGAATACCAAAATATAACATATATATAATATTTAAATTCAATAAGGATTGTAATTTTTACAAATTCAACCTAAATTTAAGGTCTAAAACATTTATATATTTTGATAAGGTCTAAAACATTAAATACAGAAAAAGAATTAAAATTTGAAAAAATGATGTAGAAATAGCAGTGCTTAGTGAAACCAAGTGATTTCAAACAGAAATCTCAAGATAGAAAAGACAGCTGTCAATTTATGTTTCAAGGTCTACCTGAGATACATGCAACAAACGAAAAAGTGTAGTAAAAAATTGAAGTACAAACCTGTTTAAAACAGTCATCCCACGAACTGCAAGTGGAGGTTCAATAGAACTTGCTTCAGGATTCATAGCTATTTTTATGTGCAAAAATAAGTATCGAATTTGTCTAAGCATTTGGGATCAACCAACAATATGTTTTAAAATAGTCTACATGTGCACTTAATCTATGAATATACCACCCAACTTTTCTGCACGTATAAAACATCAAAACTAACTGAGAGCACAAACGCTGAATAAGGCCTCTGATAACAATTGTGTTACAAAATATTTCTAGAAAAAGGCTTAAAGTCAACTACCTTTATGTCAAACCAGGGGTCGGGAACCTATGTGGCTCTTTTGATAACAGCATCTGGCTCGCTTGATATTTTCTTAGCACGATTGTTACAAATGAAACTTTTTCTGTAATTTTCCATCTACCAGACTACAAAGCCATCAGCAACATCATGCAGCACTTGAAGTCGCATTAACAGTAAGAAGCATGTTATTAAAGAGAAAATTCAGACATTTACGATTGTTTAAAATTGTTGACTTTGCTTAAAAATGCACACGTTAGTTAGTAAGTTTGTTGCATTAAGTGTTGAGAAATATTATATGGCTCTCATGGAAATACAATTAAAAATATGTAGGTTTCATGGCTCCCTTAGCCGAAAAGGTTCCCAACCCCAGTGTTAAACCAACAGACATCCATGCAAAAATATTCCAATTGTTTTTAGCTGGCAACAAGCATTTAATGATCACTCAACTGAAACAGCTTTCTAAGAACCAGACAAGTATATATAGAGTTAGAACTAATGCAATGGCATGAAGCTGACAGAGTTGAAGTGTAGCACAATCAGCATGAATATAAATTGGCAATAGAGTGAAACTATATCAACAGAACAGTACCAGAAAATAATGTCAGGCTCTTTGGACTGCAGTACTACGTCAATATTGGTGGTTGCCATTTTCTAAAAATCCTATGTCAGCAATAACACCCATTGCAATGCATGATGCTCACACATAAAGCTGATCTTTGAACCGTCAAGTATGTAAACTGCACATGAAGTCAAATAGGCAGATGAACTGCAAGGTCTCTCTGATGAAGAGCAGGTAATGTCGCAAATCATGCAATGCAGTGAAGTTGAGTAAATTTATGTGTGGAAGACAGCAATGGGGTGAAACTATAACAATAGAACAGCACCAGAAGCTAATGCCACACTTCAGGAACTATAGCAATGTGTCAAACAGTGGTAACCTTTTTCTATGAATCCAGTCTCAGCAATGGAATATGGTAAAAGACCAAATGAGTATCGTGGACTTAAGATTTGGGAGACAGTTGTTAATTCACTGCAACGAGCGTCTTCTATTATATTTATAAAATATGATCGAGCACACCATATCTCTCAGTATACAGTATAAGAAGGCACAGCACTGGTTTTCTTTTTCCCGGTCCTTGAGCCTCTATCATATTGTGTAGCTCACCTTATCAGTAATCACTTATCACCCAGTGTTGCTCTAGATGTGTGATAAGTAAGTGTATTGTTTTTTTGCGATGAAATGATGGTTCACACAGTCAACAGATCATGCAGTATTGCATAGAATATAGGTTAATGCAGAAGCCATGTATAGCAATAATTTAAAAGAGTTTTGTTTTTTTGTTAATTTTGGTGACGACAATTGGCGGCAGGCCGAAGCCTGAATTGTGCTTCTTGCTGGGGTGGTTGAGGTGAATGCTATTGCCCAAGGAGCGCTACAGCAATTCACTCAGTGGTTGTGGATCGAGCACCCAACCTTCCAGTTGGGAGGCGGACACATTACCACTGAGCTATTGCTGCCCAAGAGAAGAGTTCCATACAGGCAACAAACATTTACTGGTTCCTTTGTCACAAAGCATTGGTGAAAGACGGTGAGGTCATCTAGTCTAGCAAACCCTGCAGTACAACTTCCAGTACTATCAGTAGTCACATGAAAAGAAAAGACAAGATAATCCACTAAAAAGAAAAAGGTCAGGCATTTTGTGCTGTTATACTGTGTTTGTTAATCAAGTCAAGCAGATCACTTTTTTTCTTTGTATAAAAATATCTGTGCTGCTGCTGTTTTCTTTTCGTTTTGTTTCAGGGCACTGAAGATCAGTCACCACTCACCACCACCTTTTGACTCATCCGATATCCATGGCAATACTCTCATCTTCATGGCATGGAGGCATCTTCCATCCTCCAACATATATCCACATGGTCATCCGGATATCCAAGCAGTTTCTGCCACTTAACTTATGATTTTCAAACTGCTTTTGAGCTTTTGTTTGCATGGATGTGAAAAGCTTATGTTCACCTGAACAGTTTCATTTTGGTTGGGTTTATACTTTCTCTGTTCAGCTTAATTCCCTGCAGAACTGGTTGCAAGCAAGCAGCTCCAGCAAAACTGTGTGGAACATTCTGCAAGCACCCCTCTTTGACTGCATTATTTGTTATCCCATTTCACATGCAACTTTTTTTCATTCACCAAGTGTTTCATTGTCAGTTCTTGTAGGGACACCCGACACAATAACTGTTTTGTTTTTAGGTGTCTCAGCAGACTGTTTATTTTGGAAATGTGAAAACGAATGATGATACAGCTGATGACGATACATTTTGCGAATGACGATACAGCTGTGGTAAGGATAAACTGCTTTGCTCCTCCCAGTGTTGGTCATGTCCAAACACCGTTTCTGTAATGTGCACTGGTGTATAGCTAACTACTTTTTGTGCTCTTGTGTCTGTGATATGGACCATGAGTCTGCAATAAAATATCAATATATTATAAAACATTTCCAAGCAGTGGCACATCTAGCCTGGCAAAATGGGGTCTGTCACAGAAGAACAGATTTTGATGCTAGTTTTTAAAATATAATCAAGCTTTCTACAGGTACGGTGTCATAAGAGTGAAGACCCAATCAAACTAGCACAAACAAGCTATTCAGACAGTGATACTGGTCGTATCATCCAAACGCACAAGGACCTTTGATCAAGTTATGTCAGCAAACTACAACTTCATTTTACATCCATTTATTGCATCACCATTGTTTTCTTGTCATGTGGCAAAGTTGGGGATCGCATACGCGGTACTGTGAAAGCATGTGCCTTATGGAACAGTCAGAAAAAGTCAGCAATACAACAGCGAAGACCCTGTGCGGAAATGATGCTAAGCGAAGACGATTCGACCTTCACCGGGAAGGGGACCCGCTTAGAACACGAATATTACATAATGTGTACTGCACTTGTTGCAAGATGCAAAGAAGCACCATTGAGGTTAGTGTGTTGGGCCTCTGAGGAAGTTGAAAAGGCATGGCGTAAAAACTGTGCACCGTTGGTTAGGGTGCATCAGGAGCCCTCAACTTTGTTCAAACAACTTCTACCTAGTGTTGAAGTGTTGCATTTTGTTAAAAAATGAGACCTCTAAAATTTTTTCACAATTGGTTGATGTTTAGGGGTGCATCGGGACTCCCAAAGTTTGACCTGGGAGGCAAAACTTGCAAATAATGAAATTTGGCCATAACTTAGTAACCACTTGGAGTAAGAACATGATTTTGGTGTTTAACCCAACTAAAATACATACCAGCTATTCATTAAAACTATCAGAAAGACCTGAAAGGTTAAGCAATTTCTATTTGCACTGATTTTTGTTAAAATAAATCAAAATTATGTGTTTTTCACAACAATGTTCAAAATTTTGTCATATATTCTTCTTCAACAAGTCTTAAGCCCTGGTGGTGCTGCCAGTGATGTGTTCGAATCATATTTGTCGAGTCACAAGCCCTTCGAGTCAGTGGTGCCCAATACTCTTTCAGCACTTTTGCGATCAGGTAACTTAGATCTAAGTTTATATTTGGTGAAAGCAGTTTTTAACATACATTTTAGTTCTCTTCTCCACTCTCAGACAATTCCACAACTCTAGCCTAACCTTGCTGCAACAAATATAGCCTATCTCCTTCTGTGTCATATGCTCCAACAAAAGACTCAAAGTAAAAGTATGAGGCTGACTGCCATGATCATGATTAGTGTTTCCAACCATGGTTGTTGGGCTATTATCTACTACCCAAAACCCGTTTTTTTTACTAAAACACCAGGATATTTTGAAAGATCTGAAATTGCTGTTGCATTCAAATATTGGTCATTGTGATGGCTATTTGTTCGATAAACACAATGCTACTGTTATGTCATAATTAACAGCTAGCTTTTTAGTCTTTTCGCTAGTACTGCTATGAGTTCTTCAATGGTTAGGCTATAGGATAAGCTACTGCAGTTCTAGTTAGTTCATTTACAAGTATGGCAAAGAGTCGGTTTGAAGATGTTAGTGATCGAAGAAAATCAGAAGTTTGGAGTCACTTCTTATACAACAAGGCTCAGGAAACAGCAAAGTGCAACTTGTGCTCCGTTATATTAAAAGCAGGAGGTTCTAGAACTAAAAGTTTGATTAACCACTTGAAATCAAAGCATAGAATCCATGTGAAAGGATGCTATGAAGCAGTTTCTGAGGATGCAAAACCCAAATCGAAACTTGTACGTATTGAGGCTTACTCTAAGAATGAGAAGGAGTCCCTCAGTGAAGTCATAGCTTGGTTAGTGTCCGTCGATGGTTTGACTTTCAATCAAATTGCAAACAGTTTTCTTATCAAACGAGCTTTCAAAACCGATGGTTATTTTCTGCCCACTAGTCCCCAAAACATCCGTGATCACTTCATGAAAGAGTTTGAAAAGACCCTCAGGATTGTCAGCGAAAAAGTTGACACATCAAGAAGAATGGATGGCGTTTTTCAATCAGTTTCAATGAGGCAACTTCAGTCAGGAATTGCCGATACATGAATCTCAATCTGCATCACGAACAGAGCTTTCAGTCTTTTGGTACGACTCGTTTTAAAGGTAGCATGAAGACTGAAAAAGCAATCGAGCTTGTTCGAGAAAGACTTTCAAAGTTTAATCTTACTTGGACACGGACATCGTGAGCACGACCACCGACAGGGCTAGTGTTATGATAAAATTTGGTCGAGATACAAGACCTTTGCACATTGCGTGCTTAGCTCATGCAATTCATTTGTGTGTTTGTGATGTATTATACAAAGAGAACCTAAAGAATAACGATTGTAATAATCAAAACAATATTGCCAGGGAAACTGAGGAAGAAGAGAGTGATGAAGCTGAAAGTGAAACTGCTGAGGACAACCTAGTCGATGAACTGCCACTTGTGGTTTTGGATTCTGAGTTTCAGACTACATCATTGCAAAGATCTGCAAGACAGTGAAGCTGCTCACAATCTCTGCAATGCGCAATGATGGTGATCTGCAACCTCAAACTATTGCTACTTTTGGAAAAGAGAAAGCTATTTTCCTTGATTGCAAAACTCAGTGGCATAGTTTACTCAAAATGCTTCATCGTTTTTATGAGCTACGCAAGGAAATAAAAGTAGCAATGATGCAGCTTGAGCAAGAGTTTGAGTTTCCTAATGATGAATTGGAGAAGACAAAAGAGCTTTGTGAAGCCCTTGCTCCAATTGAAATGGTCGCCAAGTACCTTTGTACAGAAAATGCTGACCTGCTATTGGCTGAAAAAGTAGTGATGTTCACCCTGAAGAAGCTAAGAGAACAGGGTACAGAGATGAGTAAGATCTTGCAGGAGCAGTTTGAGATACGTGTGCAAGAAAGACAAAACCATGAACTGATTCACTTATTGCAGTATTTGAGGTCTCCTTCTCTTTTGGAATCTCTTTTGGAAAAGACTCATCCACAGAGTTCTTGCAATCGTGTGGAAGTGGATCAAGTTGAACTCCATACATCTAATGCTGAAGATGGTCAGATCAAGAAAGAGCCCAAAAATATGACTCTTTCTGAGGAGTTTGCCCCATTTTTGGAGAGTGAAGACCACACAACTATTCTGGTGCAGGAAGAGATCCAATCACAAAATTGTGAAAAAAGAAATGACTCATTTTGAGGCAACGAAAAAGAGGCCTGATAACCTCAAAAATTGTACCATGCACTACTTACCATCAAGCCCACATAAGTGGAGCCGGAGAGGGCTTTTTCAGCCATGGGACTATTCATTACAAAACTGAGAAACAGACTGAATGGTGAGAGTATCAATGCTTTGATATTCATTCGTCAGTTTTATAAAAGTCAATAAGAACTGTGCTTTACTTTTATTAATTCATTGATAAATTACGCATTGAAGAACAGTAGTAATTTCGAAGTTGCACGGTTTCTATTGAGCAAAATCATACTTATTTTAAAACCCAAAAAAAAAACGGGTTTTAAAATTTCGACCAGAATTGGAAACACTAATCATGATATGTAAATACTTCATTAAACCATGATGTATTGTATCCTACAATGCGTTGTGTGCTGCTGGCTCCTCAGTGAAAAGCTGAGGCTCATCTCTAACTCAGTCTTAGGTGGAACACTTAATCCAGAAAAACCAGCATAACACCTGCCAGGCGGCACAGTTAAAACATAAAATTGACTCTAGTCATGCTATCACTGGATACTGCTACTACCGTTTTTGGGGAAATAACCAAATATGTGTGAAATTTCGTGAGAAATAGATGAGTGCGCAAAATTGTAACAAAAACAAGCACTGCATGACCTCCAATGCACATGCTGAGGAAAGGCAATGTAGAAAATTGATATAATCATCAACATGATACAATTGTCATTACTGCATTTCTTCTGTGTCACAATACACAGCAAAAAGACACACAATTTCTAAATGTCTTCTGTGTTCACAAGACACAGCAAAAAGTTCTAAACTCTGTTTCTTATGACACAAGCTTGGATGTCTTCTTGTTTCATTCCACCATTTGTACGAAATTCTGTTGTAAGAACCTTGTAACGGACTTTTTCACAGCAGATGATTACCTTGAACTTGTTGAGCTTTGTCTTATCTTGGATAGGAAAACATTCCTTTCAAAAGACCAGAAGTCCAGAAAGCAAGTTATGCAAGTAAAATATTTTTGCTTGAAGCAAGGATCCTATAACTACCCCGAAGCACCATCATCACAGAATGCAGCGGCTACAGCTAAATATTTCTTTTGCATGTCACTCTAATTTACTCTGTGATGGTTTACCAGCAGTTGTACTGTTGATGGGCTTACAATGAATGATTTGCGACTTTGCGAAGATCTTCTGTTGTATCAGCATTANGCTGTTG
>JGI24022J15233_10004808_pt1 | contig 14076 bp, 13 predicted proteins | sample Ectturendosymbi2_FD_15233 | JGI IMG/M metagenome (IMG submission 15233) | reverse complement strand
CGTGTCACGCACATCGGATCAAAACGTACGTATGAGGTCAAGTAATCACTATGTAGGCGTATGAGGCGGGGGAGCGGGTGGTGGGCTGCCGCCCCTCCCGCCTTAAAAAATTTCAGGGCAAATTCTGTTTTTTCAAAAATTTCAGGGCGAACGGCTAACTCTGTTCAGGGAAAGCGCGAGTTGCTCAAAAATCCTGAATGATAAAAAATATTTCGATACAGTGAAAATTTTCAGGGCAAACACTGTTTTTCAGGGCAAGCGCAAAGTTGCTCAAAAATCCTGAATGGTAAAAATTATACTCAATACAGTGAAAAATTTCAGGGCAAACTCTGTTTTACAGGGCAGCGCATGTTGCTCAAAAATCCTGAACGGTGAAACAATTTTCAATACAGTGTATTCAGTGTATATTCTCTTGGGGGCAGGGGTGTAGTGGGGGGAACGCGTGTGAATGGCGTTCCCACACCTTTTTCACGTTTTGCTTTAAAATGCGTAGGAAGCTGTTTTGAAATAGCTATTTTTTGGATGCGTTCCCACACCTTTTTTGTCAGCACTCCATCCCTGATCGGGGTTGTTCCCAGTATCGCCCTAATCAATACTGAACGTTATTATGTCAACAAGTTAATTGAAAATGACATTCATAGCGTCATAGACGCCTTTGCTAAGAGGAAACATAGGCACAGGTATTTCTTTTAAAGGACTGAAAGGGCCTGCAGCTTAAATATTTGGAATTGCGCATGTTTATGCAGCAGTCACATTGTATTGCTTCCTTGCATTGCATTAAAGTTTAGTACTTTATGAATTCTACTTTTAGTTTACTAAACGACTGTACATGGTTTCTTTATTCGGGTGGTAACGATCGTGCGTCAGAACATCGTACAATACTGTACATAGTACAATCACAGTACACCAATACGATACAATGCGTACAGGCACACTGGCGCATACATTTTGAGTGCGTGTTTCATTTCCCGAAGTGCAATCTTCAGTGGGAGCGGGCCGCACGGACGTGCAGATTGCTTGGCCCCTTTGAGTGCACGTATTTAAGTGCCTTGCTCAAGCGCACAGCAACGATAACACAGGCATGTGCAGGGAGTCAGACCCTTTGACCCGGAACCGTCGCTTTTAACCTTTGCGTTGCACCATCGAAGTCGCGTACATATTTGCATTAGTAAAGGCGATTGCCGTAAAGTTTCTTGTCTGGGAGAACACAACATGCAAGGAACTTCACCCCCTTGAGTTAACAAGCAAGGTAACTACAGAATTTGCCTATAACGGCACCTCTAGGGGATTGCATAAAGAACGTTATTGCCGAAACGACGTTATAAGCGAACTGAAATGCATGTAAGCGATGCTATCGGGACCGAACAAAATGTAACGTAATAGGCGAATTGACGTTACAGAAGAAGTCGCTGTAAAAGAATTAAACTGTATAGAACAGGTTTACAAGAGGTTTCAGGCCCCATTCGGATCAAACTAAAACAGTTAGTTTCAGGGCAAATTGTTTATTTTTAGGGCAAATTGTTATTTTCAGGGCAAATTTTTTCCGCCCCCCCAGTAGAATGCCTTCCCGTACGCCTATGGCCATCACCAATTATCCTTTTTTTCAAACCTAGTGTTTAAATGAGAAACTACACCAGATCGTATATTAAAGCGTATTCGTATTTTTGAAAAAAGAATTATAGTTTGCGTGTTGTGAAATGCTTTTGTTAAGAGGCAGTACCGGCAAAGAAGGAAAATATCCCAAAAAGTTTAATGGGATGCCTCTGTAACTTTTAAAGGCACTTTTGAGGCTGCAGTGTTTTTGATAAAAAAACAGATTTTTTGTTCATTTAACACACTCAGAAAGTGGTGTGCTTCTGTAGCTAGCTAAATGGGGCATGTTAAACTGCACAACCAGCAGTTTTTTCACGAAACTACTAATTAAAAGCTCTTCGGATTTAATTCGCCCATGTCAAACAGCTTTCAGCGATAGTAAAGGAAAGCTCTCAGTCACCAGACCCAGAGATGCTCAAGCGATCTTTGCCAGAGTGGCCTAAAAAGCTGAGCCAGGAAAACCTGCGTGAAATGCAAATGATTTGCAGATTGATCGGAATCAGGAAAATCGAGCAACTGAAATTTTAAAATTGGCGGAGATTTCACTGTTTGATCAGAGCTTTTGTTATTTGCGCAAAGTTTTCAAAGCTCGAGCTCCTCAGAAAAGTTGTCCAATGTGTGTGCATTGGCATACCATGACCGGAACGGCGAATCGTGTGCCTTTGCTGAGACAATTTCAATCACAAATCTGATAAAGCGCGTGACAGTTGTAAACGATCAAAAGTGAGTCACGCCTGATATCCAATTGTAACGGCTTCCGACACTTGATAGCTCCTGTTTCGGCAACATTGAGCTATTAATCTCTCACTTGCTTCCGCTGCCAGAATGGTGTCAAAAGCCGAGTTCACAGACTTTTAGGGGCAATTCTCCAAAGAATTCAGACTTATTTCGGGCGTGACCATTTGGGTGCTTTACACAATACAGCGGCGTGAACTGATGAGCGTCACGCGCGAACTTTACGCAGCCGGTGCAGAAGCGAGGGAAAACTTTGACCCTGACGTTTTTCAAGGATCGTCTCGCAATTTATGGAGCACTTGACACAGTTGGCATCGCGTTAAATGGGTTCCAGGCGTTGTCGCATAGTAATGGATATTGCGTGGGTTGCAACGCTCGGTTGCCACTGGCAACCGGGTGCCAGACGTCAGCTCATGACCTATTTTAAATTAACAGAGTTTTGAAAGTCTCAGAAAAAACAACATGGAAGGCGTACGGGTTTATATTTCATAAGAAAAGAAATCGTCTCTACACGTTTTGGATCTTTCGTGGGAAGATTCAAGTGAAAACTGCCATTCACACTGGTTGATGTAGCGCCAAGGGGATGCAAGTCTTCTTCGTCGTGGGAACTCGTGCAGGTGATAACCACACAAAAAACGTACGATGCGGGTTTTTCAAAATCAAGCGTTTTTCACTCGTTGCAGACAATACTTGAAATAATTTGCTTTTCGTCGCAGAGTATGTTGGTTGCCGCGGGAGACACTTTTTGTTTATTTATACGTTTTTCCAAATGGTGGACCACCCAGCAACAGTCGCACTGGAACAGCATTTAAATGAAGTAGTCGAGTTATTAAAAGAATAACTATGCATGTTTTAAATACATTTCTCAAAGCGATCGTCCTCTGACGTCGACTTTCTGCCCCACCTACGCAACTTTGCATTAAAATAAACTGTAAAGCTGCGTGGTTTCCGTGATCAAGTCTCATGAAATAATAAATTCAGTCAGGAGAACTCTAACGACAGACGCTACTTTTTCACTCGCAAAAATAAACGTTGTTGTTAAAACTTGGCAGTTGTAAACAAAACCAACTTAGTTAAATCGCAAAATCTCACAAAGACATCTGATTGATTAAAAAACGTGCTGCTGGTGGATGACGTCCGCGCCAGATGACGCCATTTTCGTAAAACTCGCCTCCAGAAAAGTGCGCTGGACTTCCTCCCTGTCAGGAAGGAAGTCTCTTGCAGCGGATCCAAGACAACAAACAACGTTGTAAGTTTTCAATATGAGATCAGAATTAAAACCCCCCATGATCACTGTGCGCGATGAAACAAAGCCTTTCTACTGCGAGTTGCCGGGAAAGACCTGAAATGCCCCTGGGCGAGATGGCTGCGGATTTCTGTGAATATTACCTTCCAAACGCACTATAAATGTTGGTTGACAAGTAAATGGGGAATTGTTGGTTTCCTTCATTGTGCCACTGACAACCTTAACCGTCGCAAACCCGAACCAAGTGTTCCACGAAAGCAAAGTGACAAGGTTTGATGATTTGCAGCCAATGATATCGTGAATGGTTTGACTGAAACTGCCATTGAGGGTATCCGCTAGCTCTTGAAAAGTTTTCCCGGAAAAATACATTTTGCAATTTGAAAAGTGTTAAACTCGTAATCAAAATCTGCTGATTGGTCATTTTTGTAAAAATCAATGCACTTCGCTTTTACTTAGTCAAGTTTTAGAAAACCACGAAGGACTAAGCGAATTGTCGCATGTATCAATCCGCAAGTTACAGTGATACGTAAGGTGATGTAGCACTGATTTGTACAATTGCACTTGAGTTCTATGAAAGGTTAAAAATGTTTTATGTCTAATAAATAACATGGTCAGGAAATGATTGCATTTTGCATCCCATTTACGAAATAATAAAGGCGTGGTAAAATGATGCATGGAGATGTGCTTCTTGCAGCATATTACCACTGAGATCGGGAGCGAATCATTTTCCTTTGCTATATAGTTGCTTGATGTTTGTATCTGAGTGTCCTTCATTTTTTATTTTTGATCAATTGACCTTTTTCAGTTGAAATACACTTACTCAAGTTATTGTTGAAACAAGAACAAGTAGCAAAGCAAAACACTTTCCACCATTGCAAAGAGAACATTTTGTCCCCGATGATTCAACTGACACCTTTAATCTGTATTTTTTGTATCAAGCTAAAGCTTCATCTTGTATGTGAAAATCTCGAAAACCACTGGCATTCCAGAAGTGTGAACACAACTATGGAAATAGTGGAATGCAATCATTAGTTGAAAAAACACTAACTCTTTGCTTTAAAAAAAATTTGCTGTTAGCGCTGTGAGTCACTGCAATCCACTGTGCACCAAACTTCGTTGGAAGAAAAGCCCTGCCGGAATAAATCAAAATCCAACAGGAATTCCGGACGCTATAAATAAGTTTTAAATCGACACACCTTATCCGTTCATTATATCTACATTATGGAAAACGTTTCAGGCGTAAAGTTGCTCTATTCAAAGCATTTTGCAAAGTCCCATTAAAACCCCACTTTGCTCTAATTTATTCTCGTTTCTCTTTGTGTTCGGAGTAAAGCCAAAAATATATGCAAATGCAGCAGTTCACCATCTTTGCTGTAATTTCGTTCCTTTCAAGTCGACTTGCTCTTCAGTAATATGCTTTTGAAAAACGGTTGCTTTGTAAGTTCTCACCATGATCTCACTATATATGTCATTGTAAGAAAATTTCTTGACCCCTGAAGTCCATGCAGTGTATGTCATTTGTTGCAAGTAAATTTGACATGCTATGATGAATTGCAGTGTGTTTTATTTTTGCTGTTACGATCAGATGTTACGAGATGTTGGGGAGGTGTTGTCACAACATTGTTTAAAGCTAATTTAATAAAGAAGATATTTCGATTGGATTACAGCACCAATTCAAGAAAAATCGTCAGTGAAGATAATGTACATTTTTGAAAACCTAATTACTCTTTTTAGCATAGCTTTCAGCATCCATTTACCAATATTGTTCATTACCGTACATTCTAGATATGGTAGTGGACGAGACATGTAGAAAAGGATGCCGCACCTCTTTGCCCACAAAAGGAACGCAACGATGTAAGTAAAATAGCGTTTTTTATATCACAGATATTTCACTGTCCTTCAATACTAACCAGTCTTATCTGATCTTCCATGCCGTGGTACCTGCGTTCCCTGGTAATGCACACTAAAATAAACTGAAGGTGCGGCTCTGATATGATCAATTAACCTTGTTAAGCTAATCGCTCAGCAAGGTAATGGCTGGTTACAGGTCACTCATAATTCTCATCGTTAACAACCGAGAACTTGTATGTTTGATATGACAACCGTATTTTCGCCTCGCGGCAACAAAGTTAACGAGGCGCTATTGTGTTGCTGCTGGGACAGAGATCACTGGTGTATAGTTTCAAAAACAGAAGTGGAGGACACTGTATTAGACAAACGACATGCAATGCTTATGAAGATAGAGGAGAAGATTTTTAGGTAAAGCCTCACAAAAAAATGACAACAAAAACGCTGAAGTGTTGGTGATAGAAATAAAAAGCAAGGAACGTTGATCCTTTTAAAAGTTGGGGACGACCGATGATCCTTCCCGACTAAGCAACTGGCTGCGCAGCACCTTGCAAAAACCCTAGTTTTTGAGGTATGTTTTGACAACGCTGTCGAAGCATTTATTTGCTTCAAAAGTGTGCTCAAATATTTTAAAGTGAGCTGACGTTTTCCAGTCAGGTTCATAAAAAATGATTAACGCTATTTTTCTTTCACCATGGTGCGTCACACGAACATCGAAACAAAGAAAAACGGGTAGCTCCTTTCAACTTGCAATTTCCAAGCACTGGCAATAGATCAAAGCTGTACAACCGTATGTCCGAAAAAAACAATAGATCAGTCTTTTCAAGAGCAAACATTATGTCCGCAGCCTGATTGGTCTGGGAAAAAGCAATACAAGTAAACGGCACAAAACATCAGAGTAATCAAAACTACTGGGAAAGTTTTCAAGATCTTTCAAGTCAGCAAAGAAAACTGTATTTTCTTTCCGGCCAGGTAATACCGGTGACTGTGTTTATTTTTATGTTAAAAGAGGAAATAGTCGCAGAAAGAAAGCCATTGAAGGAAACTTTAGCAAAATGTTCGCTTAATCTTCCGCTGCAAATTCTTACGATTTTTTTTAATTTTTTTAATGTTGCAGTGCTCAGACATTTGTTTTGCGAAAACAAGAACTTGTTGATTTGCCAACAATTGAACCGTGCTTACATATTGCCAAATAGTTTTCCCTTTCATCAGGACACCAGCCCTTAGATATATATTTTTCATGAGTGATGTATGTTTTATGTTCCAAAATGACAAAAACTTAAAAAACTTTTAGTGAATTTGATTCATTTCTTAAATATCAAACCTTCAGTCTTATACAGTGATCGGTCTTGATGATGGGAAAATTTAATTTGATGTAAATTGCAACACATTCAAAACTCCATTCAAAATTTACATGAACTCTTACCTCCACGCTGACTTATGTATAAATGATCTACTAATTGAATATTTGTGGTTTCATAGCATTTCATTCAGCTTTTGGAAGTGCAACGTGGTTATTTTCACATGTAAAACAGCACAAAATGTCTGGAACTGCAAGTTACGTATTATTTTTAAAAACAGCACTTAATGATAGATCTGCAGGGCATGCTCCAGACCTTAGGAACATTGGATGGTAATGTTACCGAATCCCTAAAAACCTTTCCTACCAAGTAAAAGTGTGGATATGTTAATCTATTTAGGCAAATTGTGCTCATTGCTGTTGGATCGACTGCTCTGCGGCAACTTTATGTTCTTTGAAGAATTTTCTCGAACGAATCAGAACCGCTTTACGGAAAAGACCTGAACGTGTAATCCAAACCCGATGTAAATTTCTACGCTATCGATCAGTGTTAGTCAAGCGTCAACTATATCTGCGCAACAATTCACTTTTGAAAAGGTTGACTGCCAATATGTCAGACCACATAAGCTAAATGTGTCAAACACCGAACGTCCCTCAGCGCAGGGCTGCCACGGTTGTTAGAGCTCCGATGGCATCTCGTTAAACGATACAAAACTCTTCTTCGCACTTGGCGCCTGTTGTTTTGATAGCGAGCGTCATCTGTGACGCATCGGTTCGACACGAGGTTTGTTGTTGCACATTGACATTTCGCAAGCGTCCTCTGTGCGCTCGCAATAAGCCGGGCAGTTCAGTTTTGCGAACCGAAATTTCATGCACCGCGTGCACAAAGTATTCCATCAATGTTTCATCGTCGTTTTCAGAGAAAAAAGCATTGCTGGGCAAATACTCTTCAAGACATTGCACATTGCTGCGCCACGAGAATAAAGTCGCCCAAATCCCCCACAAGCTACCCGCTTTGCAGCACTCGCCCATCATCTCATAATCTTTCCCAGATCAACCCAGCTTTCCTTCCATCAAAATCGCAGACAGCCTGATTTCTTCAATTCCTAGAGCGATAAAGAAGCCCCTTGATTTAATGCGTATTGTGATGTTAAAACGATTCAAGCCGATACGGGCGGAGACAGTTGAGCAGCAGATGAAGAATTACCCTTCGAGAGCGTTGGGGATCATATTGTAGGAGTGTCACTGGTCTCGTTGATTTCTACATCGATTTTTCTATTGTCAAAGGAAAACCTGGCCCGGCTGCAGATAAAGCACCACAGAAGACAGGAAATACTTTTTGCTTAATTTAGCTTATGTTGAGATCGTTGTAAGCAAAAAACAATTAGAGAAACGCAGCCTCCTAGCCTTAATAGAAAGTCATTGCAAGCGTTTTTTTTGTTTGGCTTTGTTTGTTTTAAGAAAGTATTTAACTACTAAAGAAGAAAAAAATGATTAAGGTGGTTGATAAAGCAACAGTGAAGCTTGGTTTTCTTGTAGTGCTGCATGTTGATAAGAAAAAGAGATGACGTTTAGGGGTTTGTTTGTATCATCAACAATTTACTTGAAAGAAAGTCCTTCTACCTTTGGCAGGGCGTTCATGTTTACAACAACTCTGACATGAGGCAACCCTTGTAATTTCGTCAAAATGTCACAACACAATCAGACTTCGTACAGGTATTTTGACAAAACTTGCGCCATACACGTAGAGTGAGATGCACCCACCGAAAAACCCAACACCACTGGCAGAGTTCCGTAATCCATCTTCGAATGTCATGTTTTTGAGTGTCAGATCCGCGTGGACGCTTGCAGCATTTAATCTATAGGTGTAAACCTTGCCCAAGGGTTTTACTGCCTCCACACCTTCAGTAAACGTTTATTAACAGTGCCCGTATTTCATACTTTCACCCGTTTTGCCACTTCTCTGTTTGTCGCGCGCAGGCAACACCTTCGCTCCGAATACTTGAAAGCAAGTTAATGCGAAAATTTGTTTCTGTTCAAAACCTTGCAGCAATTTGCTGACTCTGTCGAGCGACCGCATGTGGGGTGAGTGGGAGGTGGGGTCAATGGCAAAGCGACCTCCTCACAAGCGGTGTCGTCTGAAAACGTGATCCTGATCTTGGCGAAAACAGATTGTTGGGAAGTGCTATAGGACGGGTTGTTTGGGATATGTTGACGGTTTCCATTTTCTCTAAACGGAGACTGTGAGAATATCACGGCGGCTCAAGCACTATCGGAGACGATCGTAAAGAATCAACTTGTATTGCAGCGCAGTTGGCAGTGGTCTTTCCCAGAGTCTTTCCTTGTCACTGAAAGTCTAACAGTTGGTTTTAAAAAATAGCCTAAGCCAGAAATTTCAGGCAATCCCTCGCCACCGTAATTTTCGTTGGTTTGTTGTCGATGCTTTTTTTGCAATCCATAAGTCACCTCTATTTTTTGTAATGACTAGCTACATTTGTACCCTGGTAGGTATGAAATGCTTATGTGACATGAATTGCTAAATGCTTACAAAGTTTTCTTTTTTCTAAAGATACAGGAGAGAATTCCAGTACCGAAATTGCTGATGAGAAGAAATCGTAACTGGCAAACATCTTTCAAAAAATTTGCGCGATTTCTCTGCGTGCTAGTACAGATATATGCAAGTGACGATTCTGGGGGGAGGCAAAAAATTTGGGGAGCAAAATGTTTGACTTTAGGCGAGCAACAGTATTTTGTTTGCGACACCGCATCTCAAAGCACAAAATAACTACATATGTTAAACATTTGGTGGAGGCATGGCCCCCTGGGTCCCCCTGGCTACGACCATGTCTTTCACTGCTTTTAGATAGTTATAGTACTTTTCCCAAGGGAGGCGCATCGCTTGCAAATTTTTTGAGGTGTTAGTGCAATTTGATCCACACATTTGTACAAAAGTTCAAAAGTTTGCAACTATATTTGTTGGCCAACCATGAGTTACATTATTACGAAAAAGTTCTTGATTGATGTTAATGAGATTCATCACCGCTGCTTCATATTTTCACAGTAAGTTTCAAGCTGACATATCATTTGTTTTAGTGAAGGGTGGAATGTGTAACATTGATAAAAAAACATCTGAAAAACTGTACATCAGCCACCCCTCATATTTACCCTTTTGAAGAGAAAATCGCAGCATCAGCAACATAGGCGAACACAGGATGGAAATGCAACAAAATGAGTCCTGCTTTCGAGGAAGTTCCTACGTGAAGCAAGCTTGTATTCAGGTAGACCAGTGGTTCCCAAACTGGGGTAACTTACCCTCTGGGGTAAAATGCGATTCTTCGGGGGGCAACGTGGAACCAAAACCACAATGTTGTTCTCTACTATGCGCGATCATTACGAAATACTGAGGGTAATAAGACATAATCGTTACCTTGCTTTGGGTAATTTTTTCGAACAAGTTTGGGAACCACTGAGGTAGACCTATTCAAACTCATTGATTGCTTCGCATTTAGATCTCGTTAAGGTTTCCTACTTAATGTTCACGAACTGAAGCATCTGTAAGTGAAAACAAGAAGGCGTTTGATCTCTTGCAGCAGTGTTTCCCAAACTGTGGGTCACGACTCAAACCCGGGTCGCCTGAATAATGTTTTGGATCGCTTGTTTTTCTCAAATGAAATTAAGGTTCCACAAAAACCTTTCGTTTTATCACATATAGCACAAGTTACATGTAAGTGCTGTTGTTTCTGAAGACAACATAAGGCAACTCGGGCACGTTCTTCCAGAATAAGCTATTCATCTAATTCGATAAGCTATTCATCTTTCTGTTGCTCTGACTCTGTGCACTGCAAAGTACGTGAGACTCGCGAAAGCAGTTGACTTGTCTTTCATAAGGTTTAAACTGCGGCCGTGTTAGTCTTTACTATTCTAATACCGTACTTCGGACAACCAGCAGTGTGCCCCGTGCTTAGTTCACTGTATATTCTGCCACCTTTCATGGGTGTGTGCATTCCGTAACCAACTTCTTCAGACAGTAACATCACTATAGAGTTATAGTCTATGCCACTACTGCACAGAAGGATCACTTCGTCAATCAAACTGCTACTGCCTGTCGAACCTGGCTACACACCCGCGTTAGCTAGCAATATAAAGAAGTTAAACTAAGCCCATGCCACAGGGTCTACTGCTGTTCGAAGAACTGTTTTTGTGAAGACTAGTTTGCCTTAAGTTTAATTTTAATTTTTTTCATACTTAAAACAGCGATGATATGTTTTTGTGTAGATCGATTCACAAACTCATTTACATATAATTGATGAAATCGGAATGAAAACGATCATCTTTTTAAACTTGTTTTTTTGGATTGAACGGCAAACCAAAATGTGTTGTCTGCCTGAAAATTATCTGAGCGAAATCAATGAAGAAAAATAAGCTACAACGTCATGTAGAAACAAACCATCCAGGCTGTCTCAGTATGCCAGTTGAGTTTTTTCAGCGTAAATTACAGTGCAGAAAACTGCTGCGAAAGCTTTGACCAAAGTGAATAAATCTGCTGTGCAGTTTTCATATGATGCCTCTTATCAAATAGAAAAGTGAAAGAAAGCTTATACAGTAGAAACTTGCTATCGCCACTTATGAAGGAAATTTAAAAATAGTGATTGGGGAAAAAGAAAGTAAAAACTTAGACTCAGTCTTATAGTCACATTGCACTGTGAAGAGGCGCATTATTGATTTGTCAGTCGACATTCTCGAACAGATTGTGAATCAAGTGAAAAAGTCTATATTTTATTCAATGCATTTAGATGAATGTACAGATATTGTGACTCAACAGCAGCTTTCTGTGTTCATTCAGTATGTTGGAAACGATGAAGTATCAGAAGACCTGCTATTCTGCAAAGTCTGCAGTGGTATACTAAAGGTGAAGCTGAGATTTGTACCTATGGTGAAGCAGCATGTTCTGGCAAAAAGTCGCGATAAGTCCATGACTAAGCGGTGAAGCACTCAATACAAAGTGGACGCATTGTTTTCTCCCCAGAGAAGCACTACGAGCAAAGAATTTATCAGGGCATCAGCATGACGCACTATATTATGTTATAAAACATGTTAATTTTATCATTAACATATCTTATGTTAAAAAAATGATTGTCTGCTGGTTGTCCGAAATATTACATTTGTAAAGATTAACTCAGATGCAGTTTAAACCTTACAAAAAACAAGCCAGCACCACACTAGCTCACTGCAGTCGCGATCGAGTCTCACGTACTCTGTAATGCACAAAATCAGCACTCAGTGAACACTCTGGCACAATCAGCATTGGAGGACGGATTATCAACAACCTCCGATTTACCGATGACACTGATGGCTTGGCGGAGAGTGAAGAAGAACTTGCTCGCCTGATAACCAAACTGGAGAAAACAGCCGCCAGATATGGCATTGGGATCAGTGCCGAGAAGACTAAGCTGATGACAAACAGTGTTGACCCCATAGCACCAAGAATAATGGTGGCTGGGAAGGAACTTGAGACAGTTCAACAATTCAAATACCTTGGTGCCATTATCAATGTGGAAGGATCAAAAGCTGAAATTCTTGCAAGAGCCGCACATGCCTCAGCAGCATTGGAGAACTTAAAACCATCTGGAGAGACCAAAACATCACTCGCCAAACTCAGGTGAAACTCCTGTATGCTTTCATATGCTCCATCTTTCTATATGCATGCGAAACCTGGACATTAACAGCAGAAATCCATCGTAGGATCCAAACAATGGAATTGAAATGTCTTGGAAGAGTGCTCGTCATCTCATACAAAGCTCATACCACCAACGAGGACAGCATGTGTCACTATGTGGAGATTTACTGACCACAGTGAAGAAAAGAAAACTAAGATGGTACGGACACGTTACAAGATCCAACGGGTCCTCTGAGATCATTCTCCGAGGAACAATGCAGGAAAAAAGAAAACGCGGCAGGCAGAAGAAAAAATGGACCTATATCATCACGGAATAGACAAAGACAACCTTGCAGAAACCCAGGCAATCGTACACAACCAACAACTATGGACTCAAATGGTGCAGCAATCCTTAAAAGGCAGCTCCCCTACGGCCCTAAAGGTTATGGGGCAAGAAAAAGAATAATTTTATCAAAGCGAGGCCGCTTAATCGGCGTTTGTTCTTTTCTTTGTGTGAGGAAAGGTATGGCGATCACTTAGGATTGTTACGTCATACTGAAGTGCTAAGGTTGTCACGTGGTCATGCTCTGAAACGTGTTTACGAGCTGCGCGAAGAAATTGTTGTTTTCTTGAATAAACAGAAATATGTGTTGTAAGCCTAAAAGTTTAGTCAGGAAAATGTTATTGAAACTTTTGCTTACCCAGCTAATGTCGTTGACTCTCCGAACTGTCTGAATCGAGGTATGCAATTCAGGTCTTGGTTTTACAGTCAGTGATCATGAGAAGAAAATGGACGCAAAAGAAACCATAACTGCGCTTATTGAGCAGCTTATCAAAAAATTTGAACGCCATTGCGGTGACACTATGACGGGTACTAAAGAAAATGATTGGATAAATCTATCCATTGATAGGCGCGAATCTGCCTGAACTATCTCTCGCATGTTGCAGAATAATTTCTGGGTATGACGATTGAAGCATCAAATCGCATTAGTTTTGTGTCGTTCAAAGTAAAGCACCAAAAATATCAACAAATGTTTATTTTCTGGTTTCTATGTATTCAACTTATCCTACCTACCCAAGTATGTCTTTCAACGGCTGATTCAATTTGCGACAATCTGGTTTTGTGAACAAAGGATTTAGTGCAATGAGTGGTCTGGAAACGAAATATCGAAATAAGATGGACGTTGAGCATGACGTATGCAATTGTGTTAAATCAAGAAGAGACCGAAATTTCACACAAGTCTGCAGACAGTATGTGTAACCGCATTCTTCTCGTTATTGTTGAAACATGTTTACGAATAAAATTTTAGTGCAATCCTGAATGCTTCAGATGATATGTAATATTTGGTTTGCAGAAGATTATGCACACACACCTTCAGGTTTAGGTTGTGTGCAGAGCTATGGAGCCGGAGCTTAAGCTATTTTGGATGACGTCTGAGGCCATAGCCAAAAATGTTTGGATGGTGGATCTGAAGTTCGGAGCCTGAAATTTGGGTTCCGGTTCCACAGCCCTAGTTTGTGGGACAGCGAGTTAACTTATTTCGGCCCGAGCGTGGATCCCTTGCCGTGTGTGTACACATTTTTTCTCGTTTGTGTGTAGATCAAGGCTTCTCCATGCGTAACGAGGTTAGATGGCGCCCGGGAAAGAAGCAACTTTGGCGCCCCCATGTTCGAACCTGAGGTCTTTCGGAAACAAAT
>JGI24022J15233_10004802_pt1 | contig 14085 bp, 8 predicted proteins | sample Ectturendosymbi2_FD_15233 | JGI IMG/M metagenome (IMG submission 15233) | reverse complement strand
ATATATTCCTGTGCAAAATGAAGCCTGTTGCGAATGATGCAGATAACGAGCAAAGTCTCGGGAAATTGGCATCGTGACCGGGTGCCTGACATTTTTGTGGTTAAACAACTTTGAAAGAGATTTGGAATAACTTTCTTTGCCAAACGTCCAATCGTTGTATCAAGCATGGCAAGATCCATTTGGAGTTTGGAGCAAACAGCTGAATAATTGCAGGGCATCGAAAGGGGAATTTTCCATGAGGAAATCGTTTCATCATCGTTAAAACACGTTAGGCCGAACTATTGTGCCCGCAGCCTAAGGCATCAATCACTCATTTCCTCCCTTTGCAACTGACCAATCATCATCGCCTATTGAGGGTGTCTTGTACCGGAAAACCTTTCAAGTTGACGTATACCGGAAAACCAAGCGATTCCACGTTCCTTGTTGGGGAGGATAAATAAAAGATTTCGCAACTTTGCCCAAAATGAATCTCTGAATTTTACGGTTTTATAGTTGTTTCTTCTGTACGCAGCCGAGTTCGACATCCAATGATTACTTTAAAGTCGTTAGTGCCTCATACATTGAAACATCATTGAGGGGCAAATTTCCAATACGTAGAGATCATTTCGAAAAATTTTGAAACAAAATTTTAGCCTGCTCACAAGATTACGCCCTAAACCACTCGACTTGATTTTGGTGCTGCGTTGGCTTGGAAAGTCTTTGGCTGTTTTCTTCGCATTGCACATTTGCGAAACATGTCTTGGCATTATCCCGTCAAGAATGAACTTTACACGTTTTATCACTAAAGATGGGTGTACAATTCATTGCGTTAAAGTCCGGTCATTATGTAGGCTGACACTACGACAGAGAAATAAAGAAACAACGTGGAGGTGGTAATTTATCTAGTTCACAAACAAGCAACTGAAACCTCTTTGAGGGTAAAGTCAAAACTAATGTTTACAATACGTCTGGCGCTCTTCTGGCAAACTGTAAACCTTTTGAAATAAGATAAAACACTAAATCCTGTTTTCAGCAAATATTGAATTTTGTTAATGGGCCCTATGAATGTAGAATGCATTGTGTCAACGGCAGCGAGAAAGTGGAACTGTTTGCCATCAGGTTCCTCAGCATTCTGGCCGAAAGACCACCTCAGCGACCCACAGGCCACCAGCAGTCAGGCAGTTTCAGATCATATATCTAAAAGAGCGCGGCAGACATCGACGTCTGCTTCACGAACTCACGATCCAGACATTATGACGTAAGCCAAACTTTGAGGTTTGGAATGCTCGTCGCAATCTACCTTAATCCCAAAACAATCACTCACCTATTCACGGTGGCGCCGACTCAAACGACCGGTTCAAAAGACTCATACTGTTTCTATGTGGCTGTGGCAGCTTTTGGTGCTTCTTTTGAAACAATTCATTCGGTTTGAAATCCAGCGTACATTCAAACTTCCTCAAAACACCAGTTTGCAGGCCTCTTTTTCTAAGAGCATATTTTTCATTTAATTTCATCTTAGTCATGTTACCTGCATCAGACAATTAATGAGGGGTCTTTTCTTGGCAACTTGACNTTTCTTATTTTCCGACGCAGAGCCCTGGNCCCACACGTTCGAATAGGTTAGCAAAAAATATCGGCACGATTGCAATCTAAACCACTTAANTCCTGAATGTGCGGGCCTTAAACATGGAAGTTTTTTCGTAAACACGGCGAACACCGCATGAATTGCATTATGCGTCAGATGCTCATGCATGGAATTAATCACACAGACTGGGTTTAATTTTGAAAAAAAAACATTTTAGACATTACGAAGCAACATACTTCTTATTTTGAACATCCGTATTTTTTAAGTGTGTGTTCAGAGACTTGCAATGCTTCTTACTTAAATGACAACCAGTTCAAGCTAATAAACCTTTCATGGCATAGAGTTAAGAAGGCAACTATTTTTCCAAAGAAAGTAATTACCTTTACAACGAAAAGCAAATATAGATTAGATTGACTCAACTATTTATCGTTAATATTGTTTGGATGAATTCCTGATTTTCGTGAAACAACCGACTGATGAAACGCTTCGACATCTTTTCAGATTTACAAGATTTGCTTGACTTGGAGCTAAATGTGATTTTGCCTAAATTTTAACAGAACGCCGCCAAGAGTTTGAGATAATATTTTAATAGCCGTATATTTCATGAGCTAGCTGTTTTGTTGAATGAATAGCGTGACACAAACATAGAATGGTGCAAAATAAGGTACAGTTTGAAACAGCATCTTTTAATTTGGTGCTAACCTTGCAAGCAGAAAGTGGGCAAAACACAAGACGACATTTGAAAACTTCCGCTTAACGTGTGAATCAAACACAGAGTGGACGAAAAACATTTCACCAGATGGCTCTTTAGGTTGAAAAAATTGAGCAAAGGCAAGGAATTTTGGACAAAGTTCCAATTTTTTATGTTTCAAGCAAAGTAATAAATAAAACGGTAATCACCCATACTTTTTCATGCACTGAAGTTCTGCAGTTACGTAAATTTTTCCAACCTTCCCATCGTGCCTCTTAAGCGCTTCTTTATCTATGTGCTTAAAGACGTTTCCAGATTTCAAGCGGATATCTCATTGCCTACTTGTACGTCTGAAACCAGCTGTGTGACGGTTGACGGCAGTGACATGAAGACGTCGCAGTCAAGTTTAACCTATGCTTTAGTGAATAAGAACAAACAAACCAACCTCCTTTACCACAGCCTGACACTACGGCAGTTGGACTGTTCCTCAACTGCGAAATTAGAAAATTTCAAGTAGCTGTGCAATGTAAAATTTAGCAAATCATTGACAATTTTGTCACCGAATATTTCCTGCATGGTTCTCACGAACGTTTTGACATTACGTTCCATTGTCTCTTGCCTTTGTATGCAGTTGCTGCAACACGGCATAAGAAATGTATGAGGAAATTCAGTCATCTTGAATTACTTCGCTCAATCAGTTCAAAACGTGCTCTCATAGTATTTTGCCATGGTCATATTAAAATTTTGCGGAATTATGCAAATGTTGCTCAGTTCAGATGTATACTTTAATCATGATTAAATCAGGTTATGAAATGCTGGGCAATATTTGCAATAAGTCAAGAGCCCACTATTTTTCACTCTTGTCATGAAAGCATTTATGAAACTTATTCTTTGCTTTTAATATAAAATATCCGGAACATTTGTCTTGTTTAGAATGTTGCTCTGAACTTACCTATTAATTTAGGGTAAATTCCTTCCATCGAGAAAAAGTATGAGATTTCACCTCAGGAACTCTTTTTGTGAAAAGTGGAGTGTAGAGTTTTCGCCTTAATTTGTGGATTCATCAAGCGATGAAATCACGCAGCACACAAGTTTAGAGACTTCACCAAACGCACTAAATCGTCTTTCGTTCCGGCGGTAATGACAATTTCCACTTTTCATTGTCAAAAAATCCAAAAACGAAGAAATTAGCCGGCTCCCCAGTTGACTTTAACCCTTGACTTAAGNAAATGTTTTTTAGAAACCCCNTTTTGCCAAATCTGGGCATCATTCAAAATTGTTTGCCTTGGGTTTGTTTCTACCCGGAAATAACTGGCGGCGAGGAATCAGTATCCCTATGCAATTTGCTGCAAAATTGCATTTTTATTACAGGACATGAATTACGGATGACTTACTACCTGATATTTGAAAATAATAAGCCACAGTTCGTTTTCAATTTTACACCTCAAATTGAAAGTTTTGTTGCGCGTTGTCATTTTTTCAAACAAGTGTGCAGGCTTTGTTTTACCCCGACGCTCATGCCATTGCAGCCATCGAATTCATAAAAAATGTATTCAGAATAACTTTAATGTTTGCATAACATAAAATAAGCTTCAGACTCACAAACATTTTTACTTTTGCATGAGACACCCCCGGCGTGCTTTCCGTCGCTCTGTTGATGTGCATTGTGCACTCAAGTGCAGCTCTATCTCTGAACCAGCTAATCATCCTTTATTTCATATTGACAATGTTTTATTTGACAAGCTTCATCGTTACTTAATGTTCAGCGCATAAGGCAGCTGCAGCGACTCAGCAAGACCTATGAGAATAAGGAGCCAATGACCTTATTCAACTTCAGGCACGTTTGCCCTCAGATACAAAACGAGACCACAGTGCAGTGCAAACTTCTGATCACGGACTGCAGGTTGACATCTTGTCACAGAACGTACTTGGTCATCTCAAGAGTTTTCCCCGAGAATTCGTGGTAGTACGTGGTACAGTTCATGGTTGTCCTTGGGTCAATTTCAAGGTAAGCGTATGCATTTGAATGGCAACAAGTTTGTGAACATTTCTTGGAAAGAGCTCGCAACAATGGTCCCCAGCTTCATTTGCTAACACTGACGTGAGCAACGATCATCAAGCCAAGAGTCCTGACAGTTACCAACGACTCGCCAATGCAAATACTTGTAATCTTTTCAAGCATCCCCCCTTTTTTTAATAATAATTCTCGAATCCGGACTCGTGTGACTGGATGCAAGCCACGCGCGGCATAAACATCACGAGGTCTCCGTGGTTCGAACCTGTTTCCGACTGTTACATCAATAACATCACCTTTGAAAAGCAGTCAGCTTCGTTTGAAGTGATTTTGTTTCATTTGCGCAACGCAACTACTTCAGCGTCAGTGCCATTTCGTCTCACACGTAATCAATATTTCATTTTTATCTTTGAGTTCAAGCAGTGTTCAGGCGCAGCCAATGATCACCTGGAAACTGTTCGGACCCCACACTAAGCCCAACCACAGACTGGCATTGTGTGCAGTGTAAGATTCTTCGCGTTTAGGCTGCGTATTATTGTTTTCAAAAAAGTTTTTAGGCTAAAGCATATCAATTCGCAGGAGCGTTTGAATAAAGGTTGACTCAATTAAAAGATTTTATCAGTTCGTTCATCCATGACCAGCCATTCATCGTAAAAGGCACATTAATAACTTGTTCAACGAATGAACAAACCGCAGGTTGCCATGTACTCGCGAAGATCCAAGACGTTGAGTTGCGCCATACGTTAGTCGGTTGAAAAGGCATCAAATCATCGTTGTCAATTAAATTACTCCGAGATGTTGCTAACTCCAGGAAATGTGTCAGACGAAAAAANTTCCCGTTCGTGACAACACCTGCACTGTCGGCACACCAGGTTTTTTGTGTGTGGCATCCACAAGGAATCATTTCTTACCGTGTTGACCATGTCGGATTTTCCAAAAAAAATTTCTCACCTTTGGCGAAGTGAACTCAGCTGCAAGTGTGACAACTGGTTGAAAATGACATTCGATCAATTCAATGATGATTTAAAAGTCATTTTCAAGCAGCCCAACCTTAAATCCTTTAAACATCGCTCACATATTTATCATAGTTTCAAAGTGGATTCCGTAAGCATTGGAAATTGACTCAAGGTATAAAACATGCCACACAAACACGACGTTTCAGAAAAATGTTGCAGGAATTTTTGTTTGCTACTTAATGCATCAGAACAGGATATTGAGAAACGCATTAAAAAAAAATCTGAAAAATTGCGTTACGTTTCGAAATAACCTTGATATATCAATACGTCGCATCTTTCCGATTTTCGAATGTTTTAGAAATTGAGGTCTTCTCACTTCTTTCCCTAAAATAAATGCGATTGGAACACGTAGTTTTCAACACAAATGCACCTGCCATTTAAAAAAATGTGTAACACTTAAGTTGTAGTTTCCTGGTCTGATCCACCTTTGAATCCGTGGTCTTATCCTTACAGTGTGCAAATAGTAAGCTTTACCAGCACGTCACAAATAAGGTTCGTTTCCACAGGAGAAAGCTTTTAAGCTTTTATTGGCAAACGAAAGTAATGCAGTTCTTGGTTTGACAAACTCTGAACTAGACACTTTCTTCCCCGAACGACTGCAGGGAATGGAAAATCGAAGCATATTCAAGGACGGTTTGCCATTTTAATAATATTCTATAAATCTTCCTTTCACTAAATATTTGGGCAATTGTTTTCCTAACTTTGATCGACACAATGCCAATAAGGATCTCCAATGAAAGTAACCGTTGCGGTCATCATTATGTTTATTGCCAGTGTAGGAAAAATGTTTATTGGCTTTCAAACTTTCACTAACTTCGGTTCGTTTATCCAAATTACGTCGATTTGTTCGCTTTTTATTTTTTAACCACACAAAAAACAATTTTAAATGCCCTGTAACAGGCCTCTCAACAAAGTAGGGTCCAAGGGTTCAGGTATCGAAGCTTTCTGGAACTTTGATCCTAAACAAAGAGGGAAACAACAAATGGTTGACATACTTTTTTTTCAGACATCTAGACGTTTCTTCGCCAAAAAAAGTTAACTGAATTTTTGGAATTTTTCAAGACACTCGAAATGCATCTGATGCTCAGTCACCTTCGGACAAGAGCTGACTTAACAAAAACTACACGGACTACAAGCAAAGTGTGACACAGAACAGGGGCGCACAACCTGCGCCCGTAAGGCGGATGCGTGGTTCTGTAAAATTTATGCGGCCGTGCATATGCGATTTAAAATATAAGTTACGGCGGACGTGAATTTCTCAAAGCTCTTTGTCTACTGTATGAGGATACTCAGTAGAAAGACGGCCAAACAGACGTGTGGAAGCAGGCTATAGGCTCTGCGTGGAAGCCGAACAAGAGCAATGCAAGAAAAATAAAAACATCTTGAACTCACTGGCGACCGTAATTCATAACAATAAACGTAATGCGGCCTGCAATAACGAAAAGGTTGTGGACCCCTGTGACTGTGAGTATGAACTTTCAAGACGAAGAAAAGACGAAGTGATGCATGCTTTCTCACGAGCGGTCTTGCGTCGGGGTTGTATGTGATATCTTGTTTGCATTGAAAATCGCTTCGTGTGGTCTTTATCCAGAAGCTGTTCTGGGGCATCTGTTTTCGCATTCTTTCTAGCGCTTAGGAGACAGCAACCCAAGTTCGAAGTGTGTTGTTTGTTGCAAAGCTGCGAATTGTTAAGTAGAGGGCAAGCCCATGCACACTGCTGACTGCATGGTGTCAGTCGATCAACTACTCGGATTTCTGTCTTGGACCTCAAGCGAACAACCCTTCACAACAACCTCGATCATCCAAAATGACGTACACTAAAATAAACGTGTCAAATATGTGCACAAACCTTAAAATATTGTGGAAAGAACTCTAAAAATGTTGTTTCACAAATTGATGGACCTAAGTAAGATAACATTGTCAATGTGATAACGTCAGAAAGAAATCATTTGCTCACTGTCACTGTAGAATAAACTCATTTTTATTGTGGCAAGTATTCATTCTACTGCACTTGAAACAGTCAGGTGACAAGATGAGTACAGATGAAAAGCTGAAAGTTAAACGTTCCGCGTTTAATCAATAACGTTGGAGGAATACGTGGCACAAAACACAAAGCGACAGTAGTAAAGAATCATCATTCAAATTTTCAAAAACAGTTTTGAAGACCTTGTAACACCCGATGAACAGCGATTGCACAGTGAAATATTTTATTACTTCATTGTCACTACAAACTCTTGCCTACGAAAAAAACTTATGATTTGCTTTTATAGACAATAAAGAGGCCGAATCTTTACCAAGAAACGATAAAACATTTTATTATAGCTCGCAGTCTTAAATACTTATTTTGTTTCAAGCAATCATCTCTTCTACTAAACTGGGTAGTAATAGATATCAGGCATAACTCCATTTTTAATAGGACACTATTTGAGAAAATAGGTTTGTAAATTAGCGTGTATTTAATACTGCAGACTGCAGGGCCGGGCTTGCTTTCGCAAACAAAGCCACATATCATGTGACAAACAACTTCATAACATTTTGTCCTAATATCTGCTCCTGGCTGAAAACAACACGTTTTTTTCTGAACAAACAATTGCCAAGGTGCACGTCAGTAAATTCGTTATTTTCTGTCCTATTATTTTCGCAAAAGGCATGTGCAAAGATGTTGCAATACGCGTTATTTGCGAAACAACATCAGAATGAAAAACGATTGCACGTTGCAGTGAAACGCTGGAGAAAACAAAGAACATTCACCAACAGCATGTCATTTGTGTTTCAGATATCCCGGCAACTTTTACGATAGCACTCGACCTTTCACAAAAATGGGACACTTCGACGTAGTTGGATTTGTGATTCTAGGTTACTGCGTACCAAGTACGGCCTTAACATGTCCGCGAAAATACCAGATTTCTTGAATGTGAGAAAAGACAAAAAATTTCACAATTTCAATCGAATGAGACGACAACGGAAAGTCGCTGCGCAGAATGTTTTCTTCTGAGAGGAAATGTACAAAGAAAACCAAGCCACGTTTGTGAAAGTTTACGAATCACGTGAAAGCAGCGAGAAAATGTGTCCGCTTTGCAAACAAAATTCCGGCATCTCATTTTCAACCTAGCCTTTGATTTGCTTGCGCTTTTCCTTTCAGACTTTGTTTGTTGGCGAAAACTTTTAGCCGCCTAAAAACATTAGAAGCGATCGAAAGCACGAATAATTGAAAAGGCGCGCCTCCGTAATGATGAAGCGCAGGTAACTTTCTTGTCACTTAAGAGAGTAAGAGAAACTCCCTGCCTGGTTCGTATAGAATCATAGAGCAGAAAACCGCGCTTGCGGTATGCCGCAAGTTTTTCGTTAACAAGGCCCGCGCACGAGTCTTCGTAATAAAACCAGGTACCAGTTGATTGGCAGATTTGTTACCTCCATCAGTGCTTTTTAACTTCTGGCTTGATTTGCCGAAATTGACAATGTGACGTAATCTGTCGATGCAAAGCAGTAATCATCGACAGAAATATAGTTGGCCAAGAGTATTTCATCATGCAATTGCAATTAAAAAGCTGATTATAACATGATTGATTGATTGATTGAATTCATCTTTCAAACCTAAGTATGCAGTCGGTAACACTAAGCGAAGTTAACAACCTGTGGAAAGTAGTCTTTTCGTATACCGTTAACGAATGTGAAGTGTAATGTTTCAAAGACTTTGCTTTTTTAACGATGCCAGCGGTTGATTACCGCAATCAGACGATCGCATGATTGTAACACATGGCGCGTAGTACATCCTTGACAATTTTTTCAAAAGCAAGAAAAAACGATAACCGAATATGGCCAACGTTCCGCTGCTACTCGATCGCATTTCTAAAATGCCAAGCTTTTATCAATGAAGAAATCGTGTAACAGGCCAGATCGGTCAACCAATGAAGCGCTTCCTCTGCTCCGGTGTTGGAATTAATTTGTAAAACTTTTGTACGCGGTCTTATCAGCCTGCTCTGACAACAAGGAGATTGCCGCGAGAGATACCTCGCAACCGCGCCATCGGATCGTCATCATTATGTTCATCGACGCTGTTGCCCGCGTCACAGCATTCACAGCGGTTTAGTCACGACCGGTCGAAAGTAGGTTGTTGTTACGGGTACGTTTCCGCAGCTTCTCGCTGACAGACTTTCTCGGGAACTGAACCTGGTTTCATGTTGTAGTTTTAAATCAAATCCCTGCTACGAACAGTTCGTTTCAAAACAATCTTTTGACCATAGGCTGCAAACGATGAGTTAGAGAACGGCTGGAGCGTATCTTTTTAGGTATATGAAAACATCCCCTGTGAAGGAATGTCTACAAAACATGTGCTGCTCAATGGCTTCTAACAAAAGCTGAAGAATTTTTCCGGCGAGAAAAGAAATGTTTGGTAAAATGTAGACCGTGAAATATTTCCTTGAACGATAATAGCCATAAAGCCTCAAACGTTCTTGTTTGGTTAAAATGCCATCGTGTCATGAAAACAATCACGAAGTAAATATCGAGTGATCAAATAGAACATGACGTATATTTTGTCGCAAACAATGAATTAGTCGCCGGTTTTGGACAAAAAGCAAACAACTGACTCAAAAACAAGTGATGATTGTCAAAAAAATCTTGTCTAACAGGACCACAAGCACTTTTCAGCAGTCGACGAACTGTAGTTCGTAAACACGTTCACCACATGCCGATGGTTAAACGCCAAAATTGAATGAGCGAAACATCCGCACCTCAAGAACCCGCTTAACATTTTCACACGTGTTTTTGTCGAGCTACGTGACAATTTGTCACGTGGACTTTTGGTTATGAACTGATTGCTGGCAGCGCTTCTTTCTCAAGCAATCCTGGTTTGAAAACAATTTTGCCTGTTTTTCCTGCACAAGATGACTTCACGCCTTTGCAGCCTTTTTTCTCACCTGAAAGCACCAAACAAACCTTTTGCACAAGAAGAAAATTGTGCTGTAGTTCACTTGAGCCCAGCCAAAGTCGTTTGTGTTGCAAAGCAAAAGCTAACAAGAACGGAACAACCTTATTTCTATGATGAGCAAATATTGCTTCTGATAATGGCAGTTTTACTTGTATATTATGAATGCTTTTATGGAAAAAAATAACTACAAAGTTAAAAATATTATGTATACACACACACACACATATATATATATATATATTTAAACAGTACTATTCAATCCACAATGAAAGGTCTTTCTAAAGCAAACTATAGACTGAGAAAGGAAGAAAAATAATAACCAAAAGAAATTTTATGACAAGCATGTAATTGAAACAATGGCGTGATCAATCGCATGTTTTCCATATTTTGCTTATTTTTCAACCGTTTTTTAATCTAGAAGTAGTTCTCGCACGAAAAATGGTTATATTTTCAAAGTGCCAATTGTGAAAAAGTATAGGGTTATACATGACAAGGTGGTTATGCCCGAAAATCAGTGTAACGATTTACTAAAATAATTTGGGACCATCTGGGGATTGGATGCCCGTAAATCTATCTTCGCGCGTATTATGGGACTGCTAACACCAGTTGACACTTAAGTTGGAAACATTTTCTTTTGCAATATTAAAGAGTAAGCAATAATTGTTGGGGACGTGTGAACGTCAAACGTCTCAGCAATGCGTTACGCAATTTTAGCTTCTTGATCAAAACCTCTTTTAGAAACAACTGAAACAACTTCTCTTGTGACTACTTACTTTTTGAAAAGGATTTTTCTAGCGTTTATCAAGATTTAAAAACCTAGTTGATGCAGCAGAAAGCAAGGTAACCAATGGAGAAGTTGACATTTGTAGCTGGAAATAGGCTATTTCATACTGTGCCTGTGAATTTTTTACCGGGAGAGCGTGATGAGCACTGCCGGTTGCATGAATGCTTAACTCAGCTGTTCTCAATTCATTTTGAAGGCCGCTCCCCGTCCGAATGGAAAAATCATCTTTGCACCCCTTGCGCCCATTTGATGTATTGTTTTTTGTATTATCAGTGAAGTTCTCACCCCAAGAAGACCCTTCTTCCACTCCCTGGGGGCGCGAGCATCTCCAATTGAGAACCGCTGGCCTAACTGAATGCTCTGAACCTTGACCTGACGCAAGTGGAAAAAACTGCGGTTTCCTTCCCATCGAATAATTTGTTTGTCCACAAGATCTGTTTTCCTAACAAATGCATATATTCATTATTACTTGGGTGTAATCCACACTATTCTAAAGCGTTTGCAATATATAGTTTCCTCCTGTTCGGCTAAGGAAAACCTTGAGTCGTGGTCTGAGTGTGGTGAAATTGCGACTCTGTTGCGAATTAAAACAGATGCAGAGCTATGCAAAATCAGCTAAACTTTGATTCTGTTGCTAAGTCTCACGAGCATGAGATATTTGGGGCAGGAGTATTAGATGATGTTACTGGGAGGAAACCAAGCTGACACCAAATATATTTTCTCTTCACCAAAGTAGTCAGCCAAACGATCTCAGCTCTCTAAGAAAATACATAAGCATATCAAGTAAAGGTGTTTTGAAGTCATATTCGTCAATAATAGTCTCGTGTGGAAACAACTATCTCTGATGTGACGATCCCTTCGTTACTCAAACCAGAAGTTGCTGTCACAAAAACTATTACGAAGCTGCCTTTTTCCGCCCGTCACTCTCAGGTCAAACCGGAGCAGCTACTCAACACAGTTATGACCTGTTGAAGGTGCCATTGCCCCAGGAGTCTTACACTCAAGGGAATTTCTCAGATGAATCAAATTTAAGGGAGAATGAAAGTAGTATTTTTACTTGCGAACAGCTCACAAAACAGCAGCATAAGTAATCTGCCGTATTTACTCAATTATAAGCCTCTGCTAATATTTATTTTTTCGTCATTTGTTGCAGGTTATACACAAGGGCCGCTTGTGCTTGTGTATCTTTATTTTCTTTGACATAACTAATAGATTTGTACCGGAAGACTGTGCAGTATATTGTGATGTTTCGCATTTCGAGAGCTTGACAAAGTTTTATTACTGCTGCCAACAGGCTTGTTTCATGGTGATAGTGTGAACTGCTACTGTACCAACAGGCTTGTTTCTCTCACTACGCCGTTGAAAAGCGTTACGACAATTAGGTCACATGCAGGTTTGCAAAACGTTTAGCGATGCGGCTTCGTTTCACCAGCGGCTAACATTGCTTTTTTAAATTATTTGTTCCACTATATTCAAGCGCGGCTTGCAATCAAGGGCTGGAAGCAATCAAATAAATTCGGCATTTTCAGCTATCTGAGCGAAAGTGACAGGAATGAATAAACAACCACAGCAGCCAAAAATTTGCGAAGGATTGGGTCAACACGAAAAGTTCTTCCAGAGTACTTCGATGAGTCTTGGATACTGACAGTTGACAGTTGATAGTTGCGCAGGATTTTACTTCTCGTTTGGAAAGGAATTTTCTCGGAAGGTTCAATTTGAAAACAAAAAAATTAGTAAACAAATAACTTACACTAGCGGTCATGGGGATTGACAGCGAATAATACCTTGTTTTTGTAACGGGCTTTGCTCTTATTGATTTTTGTTTGATTTAATAGAAATGTCGTGGCAAAATATGTCCATAGCTAACAAATCCCACAGTTTTTCCTGTTCTCTAATCCGACCGCGTCTGTAAGAAGATATGGGTTTATAAGAAAGGACGGTCATGCTCAACGGATTACAAAAATGTAAAAACTTTTATAAACTGCCGTACGCGTTTGGCCAGTTATAAGTAAGTTTGATTGTTACTATACAGCATAGTAACGCGGAAGCAAACACTGCTAGAATGCACTCGCAACCAGGACGCCGAAAAAACGCTGAAGTTATCTAGTCGAATCGCCCCAAAAGTTTGTTAAAACAAACACAGTGCCATAATGCATGAATACATTATAAGCGTCGCAACGCAAAAAAACAATTGTACACAGCACGCAATTGACGGAAAAGAAAAACACTAGCAAACGAAAGCAATGAAAGAAAGCTTAAGTGAAGAAACGTCAACATAAATTATTTCCACACAACAACAAATTATCTACTCTTCTTTTCCACTTCTCTCTGTGAAATGGCTTAAGTTCATCAAATCATTAATCCTTTAGAGGTGAAATTTTGCAGCATTCGAAAGTCATAAAATCTTGTAATTGCCTTTAAATCACGTTTTTATTGCATACGCCATAACAAATATCTCCTTAATTCCATGCTTTCTCTTGTAAACCATCCACAATCCGTAATCCGTCGACCCCAATGCTAAACTTGCAAAAAAAATTGCGTGTTTTATCAAAATGCGCAGGCACTGTTATTTCGGTCAGGTTAAAAGCAAAAAGGCCATATTTCATCTTTTGACAATTGACCTGCCTCACGTTAAAAATTGGAATCTTGGATTTTGAGCATTGCATTAGTGATGTGCAAAATTATCATTCGGGCTCGGATCTTTCACTGTTGTTACAACGCAAGGTGAAACTATTTCACTTGTGCACGCTCTATTAAGTGGCAGCGGCGGTCGACGTTTTTCAAAGTTTGAAGAAGCGTTTATTGCCTTCATGGAATGTCAGAAACCTAACGCTGTTTTTTTTCTGGTGCGCATATCAACCAAAAACACTTTTGCTCCTCTCACGACGACACGAGTTCTGACCTGCACTTACGGAATTTGTTCTTTCTCCCGGCACGAGTTAATGCAGTGAAGGAACGAGGGTAGAATATTTGGTTGGTTGCGTTTAAAAAAGACTTGCCGCTATTCTCTTTGCAAGAGTAAATTCGGAACGATGACGGCTGAGTTCACGTTTGAAGCATCAAACGACAGGACTTGACTTCTGCTT
>JGI24022J15233_10004800_pt1 | contig 14086 bp, 14 predicted proteins | sample Ectturendosymbi2_FD_15233 | JGI IMG/M metagenome (IMG submission 15233) | reverse complement strand
AAAAAAATTTTTTTCAAGTGTAATCTACTAGGCTGGCCGATCCGGTTGAGCCCTTGAACAGCTCTCTAGCGCAATCGACGGAGGAGCTACGGCGTTGGTAAGGCAACCGAAAACTGCTGTTTTAGGCTGCATTCAAAGTACGAATATATCGTACCCCAGTTCTCAAAGTGTTAAGCCATTTTGGCTCATGTTGCCTAGCCTAGGGTCCAACCGCTAGGCCAAAGCATTTCGCTGAAGTTTTCATTGGAAACTAGGTTCGAGTCTGAGTCTTTTGAACCTTTGATCGACTTTCTAGCGTTTCTGGTTCAAAAGTTATGACCTTAAATAAACAAATATTTAATTATCTAATTAACTAATTAGTCAAAATTTTTTACTAACTTAGATCATAACTTTTGAACCAGAAACCCCAGCAGGTCATCTAAAGTATCAAAAGACTCTGATTGTAGCCTAGTTTCCAATAAAAACTTCAGCAAAATACTACCATCCAACGGTTGGCGCCCAGGGCCAGGTGAAGTGGGCCTAGGTGGCCAAAAAGTCCTCCAATTATGACATCACTCACAAAAAACCCGCAGCCCCCAACCAAAAAGTTCTTTTTCGAGTGCAAGCTACAAGACTTGTTGCGTCTTTTGACACTTCAACCACGTCCGTAACCAGAACAGGAGCGGAGATATTCCCGCGCAAAGCCACATGCGATCTAGCTGTTTTTTTGCGAACCGCTTGAATTAACCCGGACGTCGAAGTGTTAAAGTCCTGCATGATCCACTTTTTTGACCCAGCTTTTCAACTGCATAACTCGCCAGCAGATTGTGCTAGAGAGGTTTTCAAACCCTCTATGGATTCAGCAAGTCTTCTGTTTGAGATTTTAAAAATTTGGATTTGGGTTTTGGGTTCTTTTTGGGTGACATCACAATGGGGGCATGTTTATGTCTGTTTGGCCAAGTATACCTGGCATTCGATGCCAACCCAACGGGCCATTTTTTTGGCTCAAGTGTTTTCGAAACTTGCCTCTAATCTGTACCTTTAAAACCCTTGATTGGTTTTCTAGCATATCTGAAGCGAAAATGAAGGTTCAAAAACCCACTTTTTGACAAAACTCAAAAAGTTCCTCAGAAGTAGAGCTCAACTGATAAGGCTTTTTTGGGCTGATACCGATGTTTTCCATTTTTCATTGCTGTTTACTGATGCCAATACTGATAGTTTTGCAATACTCAAACTAGAGCTGGAAAGCATTACAGTACATTTTTGTCTTCAGGCCACATAAACACAAAAAATAGTTACACAAGTTATAATTATGAAAAAGCAGATTGTTAATTGTGAAACTAGCAGCATCTATTTCGCTTCATGAGGCAAAATATACACTCTTGGAGCTATTTTGCCACCAGCCAAACGTGATTGGCTGCTGAACTGGTCACATGATGTGACAAGGTTGGACAGCATGACTGTCTCACTTGACTGTGACGTCTGCAAATGGCTCAGTCTGATAGACAAGCAGGCTTATTGTCATGGTTTCAGTACTGGCAAGCTGTTAGCAGCTTCTTGTTTGCATTGTGTGAACTGCAGGCTAAATCCCTGAACCTAAACCCATGTCTCTTTTCACGTATTGTACTTGTCGCGTGACCGCTTCAACCGACTGTGTTTGACTAAAAGGTCAAATGTACTCTGATAGGATGGTTTCATCCATTGTGCCTACTGCAGTCCATAGCAATTTCTAGGACCCACAGTAGTCTAACTCTAAATCAACGAATGCCCAATTCCAAACATGTGTTGCGTGTAAATAGGCCTACTCCCTGTGCAGACATCTGTGCCTACGCTCAGATGTCATGAGTAAGTGAAAAATAATGCGCGATGTATTAAAACCATCACTTCACTGTAATGAAGAACCATATAACACCGAATTATGCGCAAACCTGGGTTGCTGCTCATTGTGATGTAAGCACGTTTTTGATGAACGCTGAATGCTAGGTTGTCTAGCTTAGAGAGACTTTGATAAAACAGCCAACCAACACAACAGCATGTAACCAGTGTTGCCACTGTGGTCAGTCGTGTTAACATCACTTTGTTGCCTTTTTGAAGATCAGATAACATCCGATTTTTACATTACAGTATAATATGAGCTGGATGCTTCTATAACCAATGCCTAACAGATTGCAATAACCCACATTGAATCATAAACAAAGAAGTATCGTCATTGAATAGAAAAGTTGGTTATTTATGTGTAATGTATATGTTATTCCTAACGCTATGAAGAGCGCTTAAATTTAGAACAATTACCAAAAACACATGAGGGTGATAAATTCATGAAAGAAACTTAAAAATCATGAATCTAACTAAATTCCATCCTAAAAGTATACAAAATTGAGGAAAACAAGTGCTCATTAAACATCAGATTTGTTACCAAAACATGATACATCAGAAATTTCTCTTGAAACATCAGAAGTGGCAGCACTGCATGTAACCTAGTTTGTTTGCAGGCAAGCATCTCCTTACTGTGCTAAAACCTGCGAGCGAATGTTATGTCATAGAGCGTTTTATCAGGACTATTGCAACGCGGTCAGATTATTATGCATGAAGGCTCTGTGCGCTAGGAACAGGCCAGATAATTTGCATTAATCAGTCAGGGTCAGAGACAAAGTAGCAACTTGGGTTTCCAAACACTCCATTCAGAGCAACAGTGTAACACTTCTATGATCAAATATTGCCAATATATATCAGTGGGATTTTGCCGATATGATACATCATCATATCAGCCGGTAAATATTGGCATGTCGATTCATCAGTCGAGCTCTTTTCGAAAGGTATGGTTTGCTCTCAGGGCAAATCTTGGTCTGCCATTACTTGATCAGCAGATTGAATTAGAAAGCTGTTCAAACCCTCATGGATGTGGTAAGTCTTGTACTTTAGAAAAGAAAATAAGTTTGGGGTTTTTAGTCAATGACATCATAATTGGGGTTGGTTTTGTGTTTTTTTGATGATGTCATCAGTGAACCAATGAGCTGATTTTGTGGCTAAAAGTTTTATTCAATTCTAAGCTGTAATACAAGTCTTAAGAGCCTTTGATCGACTTTCTAGTGTTGCTGGTGCCTAAGTTGTAGTTAAAAAAACAAATTGTTTAGAAATCTCTAGATTTCCCTTCATGCATTTTGGCCATAATTTTAGAACCAGAAATGCTAGAAAGTCCATCAAACCCTCGAAAGACTCGTATTATAGTCGAGAATCCAATAAAACTTTGAGCCACGAAATCAGCTTGTTTGGTCGGTTCTTTGGGGATAATGGCATCATACAAATATAAAGAAATATGCATAAACATCCTCCCATTATGTACACATCAACAAAAAGCCCGATGTCCCAAACTAAAATTTTTTTTTGTTCTAAGCTACAAGACTTTCTCCATCTATTAAGGGTATGAACAGCTCTCTAGCTGAATTGGCTGACCAAGTGTTTAGCCAAAATGGCCAAGGTTACCTTTTGTGTGACTTTAGTTTTTACCCAAATTTTGGTTTTTGAATCATAATTTTGGCTCTACATATGCTAGCAAACCAATCAAGGGTTCTACAGACTCGGTTCATAGCCTAGATTTGAAAAATATCTTGAGCCAAAAACATGGATTTTTGGGTTGGCACCCAGGGCCAGGCAACCTCAGCCAAAAAGGCGCAAAAACATGCTCCCTGTTATGATGTCACCCACAGAGAACCCCAAACAAAAAAACAATTTTTAAAAATCCAAACTAAAGGACTTGTTGAATCCGTAGAGGGTTTGAACAGCTCTTTAGCTCAATCAGCTGGTGAGTTACGGAGTTGCAAAGTCGGGTTAAAAAAAATGTGCCGCGTGGGATTTAAAGGGTTAAAAATCATCTATACAAGTTTTTTTTGGCATCGCACTAATTCACGAAAAGTATATGCAAAAATTAAATGGGAACACTGCAAATTTCAACCAGCAATAGCTCTGCGAATACTGGTCCAATTTGAAAAATTAAAAGTGTTTTTCAATCAGAATGATGAGATCTCTCTGTTTTTGAGATTTGATAGATTTTGCTTATGGTCTGATATATAGCTCTGGATCACCTGACATGGAATGACCTTGACACATTTATATCAATGGGATGTCATTCAACAGGGCACCACAGATATTTTGTGGGTAAGATGTCTTAAACTGCCTTATGGATCCGTCACTGACTTGCAAAAACGGTCATTTCTTGTCCAACAGGCTTTTGGATGATTGTTTTTATTTAAAAAATATAAGAAGATAAATTAAAAACCCAAATCATGAGACCTTGCAGACAAGAAGAACTTTGTAAAGCAAAAATACCTTTAATTTCATTGGTTGAAGCTAGGTACAACAAAAAGGCTGAAATCCAGTTTCAGATATAAAAGTCACACGTAGTAATAATTGAACAGCATGTGAAAGAGACCAAACATTGTAGTGACATGTAAAAATGTTTTATGAAGACTTGTTGTCTAAACCTATTCGAACCTATTTTGATGTATTTGTTAAACTTTGTTTTTCTAATCTCTTACTTTTGTGTAAAGCAAGATTATTGGAGCAGCGTCAGTGTTGCATTTGCAATATTTTGTGACTGCAGATTTGGGAAATCCCTGATGGTGGACTTCTTGCAACCATGACCGAGCCATATCTTACTCTCAATGGTCATGAAAGAAAAGTCACTCTAATTGTGTGGCATCCTACAGCAGACAACATTCTCATCAGTGGAGGTATTTTTAAGAATGTGATGTGTATGCTTAATTTGTTTTCCATTTTCTGGTAAGTAAATCTGATGCAGCACAATGCACTTTAATGACACTGGTAGAAATTAAAGCTGATGAGTGTTAACAGAGTGTTCAGAGTGTTTGTCAAACGTACAAGTGAGTATGTTGTTATGATTTTTATTCCTTTCATAACGCTAACCTCAAGGTAAAGTGTTTTGCTGACACTAAAAGGAGCCCATGGAGATTGTCAGTGATTAGAGCGTTTGCTGCAGTGCACATGTTCGTGTATTTTTTGTCAGTTAGGCAAGGGTTATACTGCGATTTAAACTTGTAAGGTTTCATATATTTTTCCAAAAACGTCTTGATTTTAACTTCTGAAGGATTGTTCTGTAGACCTGAGGTCCACAAATACTTTTTGGCGCTACCCTAAAAGATAGTTATGAATTCTCGTGACTCAAACATTTCGTGAGCATCTAATTTTGTGGAAAATACTTATAATGATTGCATTTGTAAAAAATGATCAAGAATAAATGATTGCATTCATTGCACAACAAATCAATTTGAGGTTTAATTGAGAGACGGTAACCTGAAAATCTCCTAGTTGTGTTGATTGTCTTTTTTTTAATGTGTGACAATAAAGGAAGCATCCTTTCACATAAGTGCTAGGCAGTTTCGAATAACAAAAGAACATTCATTGCAGAAGCTGATAACTGTGGACATTTTTTTGCAACTGAAATCCAAAATTCAATGACCTAGAATAGAAGGTCTCGCGACCTACTATTTTCAGACCCCTGCAGTAGACTACCTTTATACTTAAGCAACTGTGCTGTAAATGGGTGCATACCTGGTTTTAATTTTTTCCCTTTGCAAGAGCAACACACCTGCAAATGTTTGGCATATCAAAACTCAAGCAACCACAGAAAGTAGAGCAGCAACTGAGTTCAGGAATTTGCTGTTATAACTGTTTCACTGTAGATCAGTGGTGTGGTGGGAAACCTATTTACTGTCACAGGCCACATAAATTGTGCATTACCATTGACTGGCTAAAAATCAATTAATTTCATGCTAAAATTCTACCTATATTTAAATGTGAGGAAGAGTGACTTCTCTTGACATACTGTCCAAGTACCTGGTTATCATGGAACTTCGTTTTGACGTGATGTTGTGTTCCACCTTGGGTAGCGAAAATTTTTATGCCAGCCATATCAAATGTTCATGTGAGGTGCATGTGGCCCATGGGCCATGGGTTACCCACCCCTGGTGTAGAGCAAGGGTGCACAACCTTCTTGCTATTGCTTCCACACACTGAGCCTAGTCTGCTTCCACATGCCTGTTTGGTTGTCTCTCTACTAAGTATCCTCATTCTGTAGACAAAGAGGTTTTATTAATCCACAGCTACCATAACTTATATTTCAAATTAAAGGTGCATGGCTGCATTAAATTTTATTGAAAGCTGCATATAACCATACGACTGCAGGTTGCGCACCTTTGGTGTAGAACAGGGGTGGGCAATTAGTGACCCGCGGGCCACCATATGGCCCGCCACATTGTTTTCAGTGGCCCACAAGAGCATTCAGAAAATATCCTTAAATCTGAAATTTCCTTCAGCTTAGTGCTGAGGCTAACTTGTCAGAAACTTGCTTTTATTTCCATTAGAAGGACGGCCCTCCGCTAAAAATGGCCTTCCAAAAGTGGCCCCTAAGCCAAATTAATTGCCCACCCCTGGTGTAGAGCATAATGAAATTTGCCACCTACAATATCAAAAAAGAAAACTGGCAAACTGGAAACAACACTGTAGGACTTTTTGCGACCCACCTGGCGAGTGTCGTTTAAGTTTCAAATCAAGTAGGATTGAGTGAAGAGTCGTTTCTAGCTGTCAACATTTTCAAGCAGCTGATCCTCTTTGGTGATGTATCTCGCGTTGGTGCATGTGTTTTGTGATTCTTTTTTTGCATTCACTGATTCCTCCAGCAAACGCTTTGAAATGAGATATACTTTTTACCATAGTCAATTAAATTTCAAACAATGTGTCGTCACCTCAAATTAGCTCAATTACTGAGTGTCAAGGCTATTGCATGTATTTGTAGTGTTTCCATAGGCAACATATTATTTGACAGTGTAATCGCCCTGATGAAGTTGACTGCACCGTCAACGAAACGTTGGCAGTATCCGTTTAATGTTTTATCTTTTACCTTTTATTGTTACACCAGTTGTTGAGCTTTAGATATTCAGTTCAGTATTATTTGACAGATTTAGTTAAGAAAGTGATTTTGGCCAATTTAGGAGTTAGCTTATACTAAATATGTATTAAGTGAAATTGTATAGTTCAATTCAGTCATTGATTCTGTTCTAAACTAACATAATGAGCCGAACATTTTCAAAATTGACCTAACAAATTCATTTTCAACCACAGGATTGACTAATCTTCAGACAGTTTTTGGTCTTTTCAAACCTTTTATGCAACGAACGTCAGGAGCTGTAGCACTGTTTGACTTTTCATCCCGCTTCTGGTCATATACCAGCATAAACTATATGGCTTTGTTTTCTACTTTTTGTTTGAGCTTTAATTCAAGCTGATGAAGCAACTTTTAAGCCTGATGTTATTGATCTTCAGAGTTCATCCGGGTGCTTGCCCATGTTCGGCCTTTGTGTCAGCAGAAGCTGATTTCTTAGATTAGATGTTTCAGGGCGTGTACTTGAATAGTTAACTGCGACGTGCTTTTTTTGCTGAGACATGTTAGTCATTTGTTTCAAAGTTGTAGCGAAAATCGCCGTGACAGGTTTTATTGGTCTATTATTATTTTCATTCGTTCTGACATTTTTTTCAGTCATTTCAAAAAATTTTGGTCTATGACTGAAAGATGACCAACAAAAATAACCCAGCATGTGACCCACTGCAAATGGTGGGAAAACCCTGTTCGACGTTGTTCAAACTAGCTTCCACTTAGAAAACTTACCCTATCTTGACCATTGCATTCACTTTAGCGAGCATTGCAGTAAAATAATTGTGCCATGCAGTTTGAGAAACTAATTTATATACCATGTGATAAAATATTACTTTTTTACGGTAAAATGTATGGTAAAGTTGTTTCAAGCAAAACGCTGCTAGAGGTTACTTCATAAGACCGGCTTTTTATGTTAGCTGATGTTTTTTATGTTAGCTGACGTAGCTGAGTAAACTTTTTAAAAGCGCCGACGGATTGAATTTTTGGCGTACAGTTGACAAATGTCACCTGCATGGTGGGTGGCTTGGTGTAGAGTTGTTGTAGCGCACTAGTACCATTTTATCAATTACCAACTGAAAGGATAATGAAAACTAAAAGGACAATACAGCAAAATAAGGTGGTGAATTTTTTTTATTGAAAGGAATATGCTCTTGCCACCCGAGACGAGAGCGTTTTCAGGCCAATCTGGTTTGCGAAACCTGTGGCATGATTTACTGCTTTTTTTTGCCAGCTACATTTCTATTGTTTTGCAGGCGCTGACAATAAAATATTACTGTGGAACATCGAAGCTGGAGATTGTATATTTGAAATGAGGTTGCCCGACATTCCGTTCAGTCTATCGTGGAATTACGACGGATCTCTTGTCGCCTGCACTTGTAAGGACAAAAAACTGAGAGTAATCGACATTAGGAAAGAAGAATTCATACAGGTGTGTTTTATTTATCTTTTTCCAACATTGCTTTGCCTTCTTTCTTTTTCTGAAACAAAGAACGGTTGTATGTACTGTTTACTTTATTACGCAACAATAAACATGTTGGCGTTTAATATTTTATATTACAGCTTAGCGTGGTACATAATGTAGGGCTGGCAAATCTCATTGTTGGTTGCTTCTGTATTTGCCGTCGTGTCCGGATTCGAGTTTTTTTCGATGCTTTTCATTTTCAGTGCTTTTAAGCTCGCCAAGTGAGTACTGTTAAGCTCGCCAACACCTTCACGAAACATTCGTGAAAGTGCTCTTTGTTATTTGACAAAAGTAAAGGACCAAGCAATTGGTCGACATGCGAACGTGCTAGTAGTTTTACTGGTTACGCGAGAGTCGATGGCGTGTAAGCAGATATCTCAAGGATGTCAGTTCTTGTTTTTTCGTTGACGTTTGCCAGTTCATTTCATTGTTCTTGTTTTTTCGTTGACGTTTGCCAGTTCATTTCATTGTTTTTTTATTACATTGTCCGCCGGAAAGGCAATCGTTTTCTGTATATGCGAAAATCTGTTCGGTCGACCTCGAGCTTCGTGGCATTGTTGCCATATGTGCGGACTGAAGTTGTAAGGGAAATGCCAAGGCGTGATTTGACGAAGATCTTGATTGTGTAGAATAAAGGGTCAAAAACAAGTTTACACAAAATGCACGACATGTGTAATTGATTTGGAACCATCGCTGATCAGATAGCAGAGCTATACACCTATTGAATACAGTGGAAGTGATTGGGGAATGAAAAAGTCAGTATTAGGTGAAGCTATAGTTGAAATTCGTTTATCACTAGATTATCGAACTCTACGATTGGGAAATAAACTATCGAGTAAACTGTGTTTATTGGAGCTGCTGGGTGCGAGCATGCGAGCATTTATGTGGTCAGATACTTCGGGAAGCCGCTGTCCAATTTGAAAGGTCCCACGCAGTGGTTCTTAACCGGGGGCGCGCCTCCCCAGGGGGCGTCTTTAATTTCCAGGGGGCGCAAGCCCTTGCGCGCTCCACAATGTGGAAAGTTTGATCAGTAAATTTACCAGTAAATACATTTGTTTCTTTTTACAACTTACTCAATGTGAGAGAGGCTTAAAACAAAGGACAAATACAGCTAAGAACCACAGGACTCTAGCGAAACGAAAAACGAGCAAGATTAGCAGCTCGCCAGTTTTACTGACGCACTTGGCTCGTTGTAGCCTTGAAGTTGCGGCGACCGTTCGCACGTAATCGACTTAATCTGCGTCGCCAGGTAACTCTGTTATCCTTGCAGGAGGGTGATTGCTTCGATGGTTCAAAACCCAGCAAGTGCGTTTTTCTCAGGGATGGCAAGATCTTCGCCACCGGGTTTTCACGCATGTCGCAGCGGCTAATCGCCCTCTTCGACGAGGTAAGGTGCTGTTGCTGCGTAAGCGAATGCTTGCGTCCGTCAAACAAGTCACATTTGACTGCGCGAAACATGACGTACGCTTGAACGGCAGTATCGGCACGATTAACCTAGAGCAATGGGTAGCAAACTTTTTTCAGCAAGGGCCATATTTTTCTGTCACTTCCCAGCGAAGAGACAGCGTCTAGAAATTACTTATATGAATTATAATACATTTCAATAATTTTCTTTTTTGATATAGTTATATTTTTAATATTCAAACTTAGTTTATTATATTAAGAGGATGGTGCAGAACCGTCACCAGAAAGTCTTCGATAGGAGGCTTCATGTTTGTGCAGGGGGTTGACATTCTGAAAATTTGATTAAAACTTCAACTGATTTATAGTGTTTGATATTTCGATTCGGGGGCTTAGAGCTTTGTTTGAAGGGCTAAGCCCACCAGTCTTTCCGCGGCAACGGTACTGGGATGGTGTCTTTTACATGTTTCTTTTGCGTTATATTGCTATCTTTTGAATCTCGGTCAGCACAAACAACACTCAAAGTGTACGTAGGACCGCAAAACGTGTTCAGCTGGCAGTAGTTGGCCTGCCCCTGGCCTAGAGAAATGTATAACGCATATCCTTCTGTTTTGCGTAGAAATTGAACAAACTCACTACCCTGGACGTGGATAGCGCCAGCGGAACGGTCTACCCTTTTTACGATCCTGACACATCTGTTGTGTTTACTGTTGGCAAGGTAAGAAAAGTACGCACGTGAGCTCCAATTCGCGTGCAGCATGCATCACATAGTGAGGCTTCACTTGCCCTGTTGCAACATTCTTAGCTGGGAGCGAAGTTCTTTGTTGGGGAATTCAAAAGTATAGATTTTTATGTTTTCGTTTCTCCACTCTTGACTCGCTTGATCAGCGGCCCTCACCCCGTTCTTCTGTTGTTGGTTGTCTCAGAGTCAGCCGACCTTGGTCCTCTCGGACTCGTCCCGCTTACACACAGCATTTAATATTCATCTGTCCTGAAACAAGGCAAGCGCGCAACAAAATTGACGTTAAACTTAACTGCGAACCTGAGAGCTTTGCTTCTCAAGCTTTATGTCTCTTTCTGGGCTGGCACGAAATCTTGCCTGCAGGAAAACTTACTGATTTAACGCCTTCAGCGGCGTTTCTACGCACAGATAATAACAGGAAACGATCTCATCTTCTCTCGCAGCACACGCCGTCTTCTGACCCGTTTGAAGTGCGCTTACGTTTGCATCGAACTTACAGACCCTTCTTTTGTGTGAAAAATCAAGACGGGTGATTTCCTCATTCACTCGCATAGAAAATTAATGCAAAATCTTTCCCATTAAATCTACCGGTTTTCATTGAACATGGACAGCATGTCCCAGCAATTTGCTCGTTTTGTCTTTGTCAGAAATCACCTATTGCGGGTGTGTGCCCGTACATACAAAAGAGAATAAAACATACCTGTGCAAATGTGATACACGTACGGGTGAAGAAATAATGGCTGCTGCCGGTGTCAAGCAAAATTTCTGACCTGTTATTGTTTGTCAGTTATTTTACTTCTCAGAATAAAGAAATAAAGTTTGGCAATTACTTTTTTGATGTGTATTGTGCAAATTAAAACATTTTGGGTAGATGTCAGGCACCCACAACAAGCCATAGTGCGGGAACAATTTTATCCATTGAAAATTTTTGGACTTAGTCTTTGGCCTCAATTATTTTTCTTTTTCTCGCCCAAGCCCTAACCCGACACACTTACCTAAACATGAATCCCAAAGCCCTAATCATCAGTTTGCTCAGCGAATTTGACATGTAGAATATTGCTCTGTGCATGCGCAAATGGCATGAAGTCAGAAATTTCGCTTGACACCGGAAAATGGAAGTGCATCGCGTTTCTTAAAGGAAAACAGGTTTTAATGAATATTTCGCGAAAGTTGTTGATGTGTTTGTTTTTCGTTGCGTTTGGTAACCTTTAACCTTTTATATCCTTTTTTTATCTCTTGTTGTCAAAAATCATTCTAGTCAAATGTTCCTAATAGCGTGAAGTTGCATTTTCAAATGTTTGTACGTGAACAGGGGTAGTACAGGGCACAAGCTTCCTGGTTTTTGTCAGTTCCGGTCTCCATGCATGGAGAAAATTGAACTGTTTTATCATTTACGAGAATGTTTAGGACCACATTATTTACAACCGATCGTCTTTGATATGGAAAGGGTTTTACGGATCAGAAGCCGACCTACATTCAAATACGTATCTGGCTTCTATTGGATGCCGGCTAAAGTTCGTACATTTACGGACGAAAACTGAAGAGAAATAGCGGTTTTTGGGCTTGAGTTACAAGCTGTTTTAAGAAACTGGCACAAATATGGTAAACTCTAGAAAACTACCCGCTTCCCCATCCGCTTTCTCGAGGAAACTCCCAATGCCGAAAGGGTTGGGCAGAAAACCCCTTGATATCAGTTGGTAGTGAGGGCTTTGAATATCCGCTCTGTTCAAACCAGTTGACAAAAAATTACGTGATTAATACTTAATTTTTTGTTACTGCCATCATCAAGCAAACCACCTGACGTTCCAATCCTTTAAGCGCGCTACTAGTACGTATTGGCACGGTATGCTTGGAACGGACTTGCTTCAGAATTAACGGATGAAAAGTGAATCAGCATCAAGCGAGCATGGCCTCAAAAGGGACGCATTTCAAACTACAACCGTGGTCTTAAAACGAACGATTACGAACAAGAATCCTTTGTGGACTTGCTCTCAGCTAGTGTGGACATACTTCGCCTTATGAAAGATATTGGCCTATTTGATATATCATTTTAAGATTCCGCCGTTGTTGATAGACGTGCTTCGTTTGCCCTTTGCAGGGAGACACCGCCATTAAATACTACGAAGTCGTTGACGAAAAGCCGTACGTTCATTTCTTATCGGTGTATTCATCGACTAAGTCACAGCGGGGCGTGGGTTGGATGCCTAAGAGGGGCTGCGACGTGAGGGCGTGCGAGATCGCCAGGTACGTGACGTGTGCTTTGCATGTCTTAAAGAAAAACAAAGGTTTCATGTAAATTTTGGCAGCTGTTTTCTGGCCCTTTTTTCTCGAGGGTTTGTGACGAGAAGAATATAGTTAAGGAAAGCAACAAAAAAATGCAACAACGTTATTTTGCGAAGTTGCAGGCCACGATGAAGGTGTGCTAACATACGATTTTGGAAAAAGTTTTGTGGTATTGCGAATTTTTTCACCTAAACGCCGTATGTTTTTTTTTTCGACAAAAACTTGGTTAAAATTTTTCACAAACCTGAAGAGAGTTTTGCGTTCATTTTTATTGCTTTTTGTTGAAGTTCCGAGAAAAAAACGCATTGCCGCTCTTTTTATGTTCTCTTTGTGTTTCTTTATGCTCTTTATGCTCTCTTTATCGACATGTCGTCAACATGGACCTGTGCGAAATACAGTAATCTAAAAAGAGCAACAATACATTTCATTTTTCTTCTGGTTTTGTATGTCCTTTTGCTTGCACTGTTTCCTGAAGTACAGAGCTTTAACGTGGGCGTCGACGAGAGCTGAACAGAAAGATTCAATTGACTGAATCAAAACCTAGGGCCATCTATTGCTTCACTGCACTGTCCGAATGTAGTTTTACATAAAACCAAGACAGAAACTAGCGGTAAATTTGGCCAGACCGTAATCGGGGCGTTCGGCACCTTAAGTAAAGGAAATTTCCAAAGCGCTGAAGTAAACAAGTCCGTTTTAGTTTCAAAACTTCTCTCACGTTCGTTTTTAACACATCTATTTCTAAACCCGCTAAATGTTGCAAAGTTTGGCACTGGTACCCAACCGCAGTTCGAAGAACAAAATCAATCTCGGGAGCTTCGCCATTCCGCTAGTCATGTCTTCAACACGGTCGAAGAAACTCTACTTCTGCGAAAATAAGGAGGCGAAGTCCACCTGTTGCCCTCCCCCCCATGTGCGAGTTTTTATTGCGGAACATGCTTTTGACTAAAAAACTGTTTATTGTGATAAAAGGCTTTTTTTGGGTGCACGTGTTTAAAACAAGATAAGCTTGTGCGCCTGGTGATCGTTTCCGCTGGTGATGTGTTCATGAAAAACGCAAAAGCCAACGAGATAACACCGTCTTCCGCACGAAGTGACCCATTCTGTTGAAACGTCATTATTTGCTCGAAATCGTTAGCATGGCTGGTCGCAACGAGAAGTTAAGAAAGCAGCTCATTCACCATGATCCAGCGTCACTGGCTCGTTAGGCCACTGTTGCCGGCGGTCTTCGTCAAGCGACGGTCAGCCACAATGTCGCGCGAAAACGTCGCAA
>JGI24022J15233_10004798_pt1 | contig 14089 bp, 6 predicted proteins | sample Ectturendosymbi2_FD_15233 | JGI IMG/M metagenome (IMG submission 15233) | reverse complement strand
CCAACACTGAGTGGAACAAATGAGCTGAAACTATGCAGAAATCAATGAGTGACCGTTTGACCCAAAGAATTTATGCACCAGGTATACATGTACATATCTGTGTGTTAGAAGAAAGTGCTCATGATGCACAGTGCGTTGTTACACAGCACAGTTGCACAAGGAGCATGGGCGTCGGAAGGACTTTTGCAGGGAGAGAGCAATAGTGGATTTTGCAGGGGGTAACAGTGGCAAAATTTAACTTTATCAACTCGAAACTAAAAGGAAAACATTGTTCTACTAAAATGTTAATGGGAAAATATCAGATTGTGTCAGGTCAATCACACCCTTCCATATCCCAGTGTCGCTCCGAATGCCTACATTGAAGTCTTCCGAAAGTATTGTGGATTCGTTAGCTTTACTCTTTGCAGAACATGTTATTTTCCTCCACGAATTCCGATCACTGTGTACTTGAGTTTACTTTAGACCACTGGTTCCCAAAGGGGGCGCTGGCTCCAAACTGGGCAATTGGGGGGCGCTGACAGTAAATTGAGGTAGTTTTAAGAATAAAATAAAGAGGTTTAAAAAAAGAAACTTTTGTGACTTTCTAGCAGATAGGCCTATCCAGTGGTAATTTTGTAAGCACCACCAGTAAACTACCACCACGCTTATAAAAGTACACCTATTTGTCTTCAGGCATCAAAAGTGTAAAGACAGCTTAAAATTAGACCTGGGCTGTGCTATATTTTTTCGCTTTGGTGTGTTAAACTATATGAGTACACGACCAGATCAGCGACAATTTTCACAGTAATAGTTTTTGTTGCTTACTTGGTAGAGCGTGCTGTTAGCCAGTGACAATGCTTTTGGACAATAAGAGAAACCGTCTTGATATATTAAAGCGGGGAGATTTAAGATGTTTCTCAAAAAAATGAAACCCGATATTGACAAGCTGATAGCAGTACGCCAGCCCCATACGCCACATTAAGAGCTACTGAGTTCGACATTATGTTGTTGTAATAAATGATGAATACCGCATGTGTTTTTATTTTTTGTCGAAGGGGGCATTTGATAGTCATTAAGTTGTTGAGTGGGGCACTATTGAAAAAAGTTTGTGAAACACTGCTTTAGACCATATAGCTGTATCGAATACAGGGAGCGGTCTAACAATTTCACCTCAACATGCACATCCTTTCTCCTGGTGGTATATCTATTTATCAACACAACTTTCCAGTTGAGGGCTGGCAAGTATACCCACCCCAGCCTGGGCAAACATTACTGGTTCAACGCTGGAGTAGATGAGTTTTCCATCGTCCAGCTCTACAGTGTGAGAGCCACGGCGCCAGTGGCGTAGCTAGCCCAAAAATTTTGGGGGGGCCAAAATGTTTGATCTTAGGCGAATAACACTTTTGTTTAGAAAAACGCCTCTCAAAGTACAAAATGAATATATTTTCTAAAAATTTTGGGGGAATGCCCCTTTTGCCCCCCCTGGCTACGCCTATGCACGACGCTTAGTCCAAGAGCTGACCACAGCATCCAGGGAATGTCGTTTGGCTTGCTCGACAAGTTAGTGCTCTTTTCCTGTGAGTGATGTGATATTCCAGTTTCCATTCACCGACTTGTGGCAAGATTGCCGTTTACGCGGATAGTGGATAAGTAATTCGCGATTTCGGATTTATAGTTGCTCTTCTGCTCAAGCTGGTTTGCTTCTCTATACTATTGTTTCGCCGAACAGCGCGCTACCCATACGAGCTAATATTTCAAGCAGTGGCGGATCCAGGGGGGCAGTTTGGGGCAACTGCCCTCCTCCCAAAACCTCTGTGGAATGGCGCTTCTTTGCCATAAATGCGCCCCTTTTTGGTGCCCATGGAAGTAGAAACAGATTTAAAAATACTCTGAAACAAACAATTTTTTCGCTTGGTTGAACGTCAGGGTTCACGTGCCGGACTTTACCCAACCTCATCGAATAGCGTGAACGATGCTATTGTTTCGTAATAGTTCCACTGTTTCGTTATTTCTTTAACGCATGAGAACTGCCCAGCCTTCACAAACGCAATCGCGTTCGCAATTCTCGACTTGCTGCTGTGCTGTATGAAAATGGTCTGATTTTTTACAAGTTTATTCTTTAATGCCTGATGATTGCCCTGAAGGTAAAAGGAAAGGCAGCAGTAAAAATAGGAATGCAATGTGGAAAACTATCTACTGACTCAAGATTTTACAAGCCTCCAAAAAGAAAACAAAAAATCAGTTTCTTAGTGGAAAAAAGATCAGCTTAGTGGTTGTTAGATCTTTCCGCTTGCATCATATAAATTTGAGCAAAAAAGCAATCTTCTGGTGAAATCTTTAACATTTTTACTGGTGACCGTGGTTTTAAATTGGTGATAGACTGATTCCCCCCTGTGTTTTCTGGCCTGGCTGGATAGAAGCAGATCCATCGCCAGATCAACAGCATTGGGGGTGGCTTTGAGTTTGTTCGGGGACTTCGTAATAGTATACAATGAATTGAAAAAAGACTTCTTGGGGAGACTAGATCGTGACTTTGGAGGTATTGATTGTGAATTTGGGGGGCTCAGCCCGCTTGCTTCCACTTCTGTTGAAAAGTGTCACAACTTTTTTAATAACCTGGTCTAGTGGGATTAATGTTTTTTTCTTCACATCAGCAATCCAGTGTCGAAAAATGTGAAACGGTATTTAAAGACTTGATTGAAAATCTATCTTTATAAGTGTCGTTAAATGTATCTTAGGGCGCCCAGTGTAAATCTACCATGCGATTATAAGATCGTTTTTTACGATAGTCAACAAAGCTACCTGAAAAGGGAGTAGTGTCCTGGCAAATGCCTTTCATTCACGTGTTGTTTTTTAATTGTCGCTTCAGCAATAAATAAGTCTGTCATATACATGTAAATGCACAAGCTTGGCTTGGAAACATGATCGTCAATTAGCTTTTCATTTGAATCCTATCGTGGGACATGAATTGTCACTTCCAAGTCTAAGAAGAACCGTTCCGTTTCTAACCAGGTCGGGAGTGCGTTTCAGACACTGTTCTTCACTTATTTCTCTAGGGATAGCCAATACAGCGGCAAACGCTTGCTCGCAGCATGCTTTTGTACCTTATAAATACATTTTGTAGATATACAAGATCTGTGTAGCTTGTGAAAAACGAGGCCCACTCTTTGGGACCCGTTTCAAACATTTGCTGAATTAATACTATAAAGCGCTTTCAAACTGTGGTTATTCCCTAAGAAATAACATAATTCGACCAACAAAAATAGCCACTTTTTGACCTACAAAAGATACCCTCTTTTGTGTGACACACAACGATTGTCGCAGACAACCTTTGGTAGCAAGTGAAGACATTTTTGGCGGCTCCAATTTGACTGCCCTCCCAAACTCCTGGTCTGGGTCCGCCACTGATTTCAAGTCTCTCAGAGGAGCACCACTCTCCGCTGTCCCCATTTTCCTCTCTAGGTGCCTAGCGATCTCAATGTGAGGCCTCTACTTGTTGGTAGCTCATGGGGGAGACTGTCGCTAATTTTTCAAACAGGTTCCTATGCCTAAAGCCCGAACGCTGGTCTGAGGCAGAGAGACGTATTCGAAAAAATGGTTTCATACTTTTGGTTGGAACAGTCATCAGCATTGCAAGCCATGTGTGGACGAGACATTTGGATGTGGGTCTCTCACGAATTCAGGATTGCGTGAGGTCGACTGGCGCTCATTGAGATTAGTTGCCTACTGGCAGCGCATTCACCAAGCTCCCAAGAACAATGGTTATATCCATCCATCCATACTAAATACTTGTTTGCAAAGTTGTAGCAACACTGAGAAATCGTTAGAGAATCGATCTTCATTGGTACAACCGTGGCTTCTCTGAAAAACGTCAAAGACGCACAACCACAAAATCAATCTCTTTTAAAACGCATGCGCACGATGCTGCGGAATTGGAAAGAGCGTGTCCACCCTTTTGATCGCCGAGACGCGGTATACTGCGTTACCGTGTGGGACTGTAAACAGAAGCACTTTGGCGAAACGGAAAGGTCCTTACGCAAACGCAAAAAGGGACACACCAGTAATATCAAACATTGTCATCCTGACAAACGTGCGCTTGCAAAACACCCATTCACTGCGTGGCCCCCAGCTCTTCAATCCTGACTGCAAGTGTTCCTATCATGGGCGTCGGACGGATTTTTCCAGGGAGGAGCCACAAGTGCATTTTGTACAAAAAGATTTTAGGGACTGCCAAAACTGGGTAAATTTCGTTTTTCCTACTAGAAACTAAGAAAGCAACCGTTTTTTGCTGAAATTTTCAAAATCCAGAGAGGGGGCCAAGGCCACCCTGCCAACCCATTCCAACGCCCATGGTTCCTATACCACCTTCACGTTTTCTATGCTCAGTAACACCGCAGTTTATTTTTTCCAACCAAGTGTGTGTTGTACTTCAATCTTTGCCCACTGGCCTTTCAATTCACAGTCATTTCTTGTACCTGTTAACCATTTCAAGAGTAATCTTTTCCGACATTACGACTTCCTGTGCATTTTTCTGTTTCATTTTCTTTTTGTCAATCTTCTTGCAGGCATAGAACTTGCCTGTGCACTTAACCTGCAACAATTCAAAGGTTTTGAAACGTACAATTGTTTTTTCCTATTTAAAGTCACAAAAAATTGCCTTTGCACAAGAATGTAGGCTGTCAGTGTTGATCAATATATTTCCTGAGTTGCTACCTGATAAGCGAAAACCTCTCCAAATCCACCCCGGCCAAGCAAACGAAAAGGAATAAAATCCTCATCGGAGACTTGTTCCTTTTCTTTTGTTTTCCACCGAAGAAAGTTGTGAAACTCTTCGCTTTTTTTGTAAGTGGGATAAACTTCCTCTGCGAGGTACGGATACATTTGCTGCTTGCAGCGTTCGAAGAGCAGCTTCATAAAATAAAATCTGAAAGAATATGTTTTAACTGACAATCGTTTAACACTTGACTGACGTTACTCCGCACAGCTAATATTTTACTGTTAGCGAAAAACATCGCTTGGTAATATTCAAACCATTCTTGATAAAATTATACTGTATTATTTAGTCGACGGAACCAAAAGTTTGTTGTGGTATTAGTCTCTGGGGGATACAACTCCAAAGGGTTAAAGAATTTGGAACTACAGAACATCATTTTTCACGGTCATGTTCATGCGAATGACATAACTACATACCAAATGCGGTCACGTGCTTGTTTACTTGTTATTCAATACGATTCAAAAATTTTTCGCCAAATTTTTAACTTTTTTGTGGGACATGCGCTGCATTAAATATTTGAGAGCACCCTTTTGAGGGTTATTGTTCCATAGCCAAATTTGTATACGTGGCTAAAAAACACCAGAGTTGTTAAATTTGTGCAATGGAAGTAATACCAATATAATCTCTTTTTCAGACGGTGAACCTATGCTCTACCGTAATATTCAAAGTTGAAGCTGGTACAAGATACATTTCTAAGTAAGAACTGAAACAAATCACTATCACTACGATCGAATTTACTCTTAAAACACATATGCGGTTCGAATGGGAAACAACTCAGCAAGCGAAATTTAAACCCATGAAGTCGTTGTCAGGTACATCTTTCTCGTAGGATTCTTGAGACAGACAAGGTTTGAAATGCTGTGATCAAATTTGATTCTTAATTTTACACAAATACTTTAAATTTGTTTCCTGACAGCTAGCATTTACTTGTTTTTTTCAAATCTGAACGGTGGCAAACGATCATAAAGGTTTTTAAATAGTTGGCAAATCCCAGCTTCCATAATACACTGCTCAGGTCCCCCTTTTCACATTAGGGCAAGCCATTTTTCAACCTACTTTTAGAAATACTTAGAGCTAACGCTTAAAGCTGATTCTTTCAGTAGCTGATTTTTATTCTTTCGAGCAGTCCTGTCGATCTGGATGAGTTTTGTATTTTTCGAGTAAGGGGGTAAATTGCCAATTTAGCTTTTTTGTATACGTGTAACAAAAAATATTTAGCCAATTTGGGCTGACTTACTTGAAGTGTGACAAGAAAAGCTATTGCGTTCAAAATAGAATTTGCACTTGCAGGTGCAACAGTATTGCACAAAATTTCACTTGTTTGTTATCGGAATTGTCATCGTAATTACCGCTTAGCCTACCCATTTTGAGCTTCTGGACGTTTGGTTTCGGTAAACTCAAGAAATACCTTTGAAAATAACACATTTTCATGTCTCAATCTAATTTACCTCTGTTGCATCTAGAACTGCAAGCTTCGAGTAGAATACGGTTTTACTCTTCAATCGACCACCAAGAAGTGCTACTGGTGGAATTTCCGCATTTCGTGCCGTTTTAGTGTTTTTAGTATACGTACATTGTGAAATCTCATCAAGATCGCCAAGGTTCGCAAAGCGAGGAGTAGTAGTTACGAACCACAGTGACGTTTTAAGGCGTGGTTTCTATCTCCAGCAATCAGCGCCCGCATATGTTTTGATTCCCGGCTGCGTAAAAATGCTTTCTGGTAGCCATGGTTGCGAACTTTTCGACTTATTTCTAATTCTATACAGTAGTTGCGTTACTACAATGGGGACGGGAATCCAGCGTTCACAGTGCATGCAGTGTGCTACTGCGTTGCGCATGCTTTTGGAGCAGCGATGAAACTTACAGGATGTTGTTACCAGTGGTGTTGGAGGTTGGGGTGCAGGGGATGCAAGCGCACTTCAAAAGTTTGATTTGTCCGAATTCGGCCAAAATATCAAATTCGGACACATGCTTTTCGACTTTTTTTGACAATATTAAGGAACTTACACGTTGTTTTTAGTACAAAGAAAAGTTTATTATGGCATAGAAAACACAATGAATGTGCAGTGTATTAAATCAACTGTTAATTTTGTTGTTAATGTGTTAACTGATTGTATCGAGCAGTTTTAAATCCACGCCTTTTGACTACCGAGCGACACCGGCCTGTGGTTTCATGATATCCTGCAATCTGTAAACGCATTTAAACTGAAAGAAAACAAACAATCTAAGGTTGTTAACCGGAGAAGCAGAAATGTTGGATTTATGAGCGAAAGAAACAGAAAATACGGAAAATGTGATTTTCTATGAACAAAGTATAAACTAGTTTCTTGCTTACACCAAAGTAATCTCAATATACGAGTATGTCGTCAGTTTCTGTACTTAATCCACCTTTTCTGTTGACAGTACACGTCCAGAAATAACGAAAAATGCTTTTCCTTTAGAACTGCTTCAAACGCTAACCCTTTTGATCCCAGCAGTACGGCAATAATGAAACGCGCAAGCATATGAGTTTTATTGCTTATGATTTAGACAATATTTTTTCAAGCAGCACTGTTTGGCACTGAATATTAAAGTTTTAGATCTATGAAAAGAAACATAAGTCTCTTACCTTTTTTCAGTCTCACTCAAACTCGTAAGAATGAGGTCGGGTTGGTTGGAACTCACAGCAGAAGCAAGATTCGTTGTACCGCCTTTAAATGTTACAAATTACGGCGTTAATGTACCGTACTGGTAAGCTAAAAATGGTTTGGAGGGATTAATAATTCTGAACGTGTTACATAGGAAGAATATTGATAATGTCGATTGAAGGGCTTCTGCTCAAACAAGATTTGTAGGTGTTGAGTGAAAAAATTTGAGTTTCAATACAAAAGTCAAAAATGGTCAGTTAATAAAATTTTTTGTTTAAATATATTGACAAATAAATTAGTAGATTATGAAGGGAAATGCGTGCTATCTAACAAAAAAGTCAATTTCTCTTTGCCAGCGTGTGCTCCTGTAGATTTGTTTTGTCCCTGTGATTTGCATCAGTCAGATACAGTAAAACACTATGTTTCAGTGATGCTACCAATATTGACATACAAATTATGTGATTGAATTTTGAGCATGCTTTCATGAAGCACTGAAACCAAATAGTCAGGGATCATTGCTTTGGTGGTGGGCAATGCGAATATCACGGGAAGCATTAAACATTTCTAATACAGTTTCACAAAACTTTGCGAATTCAGTTGTTTACTTAAATTACTACTAACTGCAAATCGGTAAAGATACTTGTGTCACAAAATATTGCTACCGATTGAAATCTGAGGTATGATTTTTCCGAATATGCCATCCTTCTGCATTTTTTTCTCTTTTTTAGCATCACTCGCTTCTTGGCCTTGCATCTTTTAAATGCGTACAGTAGGCATCGGCAACTGTTTGCTAAATGTGCGCCGACTTAAAGGTTTCAAATAATTCAGTGTGCCAACAGCACACATATTTTTATACAAGTCAAGGCCAATATACCTCTGTGTGAATCACAACAAAATCGATATGCAAAACATTGAGCTTTTGCGTGCCATTAGAAATTGCTTGGCGTTTCAAATGTGACCCGCGTGCCGCATAGGTTGCCCACCTCTGGCGTATATCGTTACAAACCTGTCTGCTCGTGCATGTACTGCCGCATAAAAACTATTGATTTGCTTTTTTTCCTAACGAGTTTAAAGCACTTTCGCTTCCTTTTTCGCTTTATTACTAACTCATACATGGGCGTCGGAAAGATTTTTCCTATGGAGGCCAATAGTGGATTTTGCGGGAGCAGCAGTGGTGAAATTTCATTTTACCAACTCGAAAAAAAGAGAAACACATTTCTTGTAAAACGTTAACAGCCAAAAGATCAACGTTTGAAATCCAGAGGGCCCTGTGCCCTCCCGCTCTCTTTCCGACATCTATGAACTCTTAAATCTTATTGCCAAAAACTGTCTGCCGTTGTCCTGCAGTTGAGATACTGGTTGCCAAAAATAAAAGTTTTCTGTGGTTGTTTCTCGATCTTCTTCAGTAAAATAATGCTTTTCATGACGAGTTGCACCTTTGCTACCTCTTCACAAGGATTTTGACCATGCACATTTCATGGACCTCTGGCGCCCTGTTTTGGAATAAAAGACAAAAAACTTCGAACTTCAAGGCTTTAAAGTAAAAAGGGTTGCTAGGAGCAGTGGTGGACTTAAGATTGGGGGGTCGAGGCAAGGTTGAAAGGGGAACCTATGATGACGTTACCATACTCAGTCAACCGTGATAAGACCTATTGATCAAGCCTAGAAAGGGAATATGCAGGCCACCCAAGGATACGTTCCTGAGACTACGGCATGACCGACATCACAGAAAATGCAAAAGGGTATTTTTGATGCATCACTTTGAAAACACTGAAAGCTGGGAAGACAAAGCTAGCAACACATAAAAGTTGAGTGATAGCAAGCTGGCATCGCCCCTCACTGCTTTAGTTTTACAGTTGCCATTGGAGACCCCTTTGAAAAAAAGGCACTTACACATTACAGTTGTTGTTTAGGGCCCCTTTGAAAGCGGAGTACTTACGCATTGCAGTTGCTATTGGCAGCTTCTTTCAGAGCAGAGTACTTACGCATTACTGCTGCTGTTGACGGCCCTTTTGAAAGCAGAGTACTTACACCTTACTGCTGCTGTTGGGGCCCCTTCGAAAGTAGGGTACTTACGCATTACAGTGGCTGTTGCGTACCCTTTGAAAGCAGAGTACTTACACATTGCAGTTGCTCTTGGGACCCCTTCGAAAGCAGAGTAGACTACTTGCACATCACAGTTGCTGTTGGGACCCCTTTGAAAGCAGAGTACTTACTTAGGATCTGCTTCGGAGTATGTTCTACGAGTGGATAATAGGTTTTTCACCAAAAACGAGAAAAACTTACACGCGAAACACCTCGAGGGGGATCCTAAAAAAGGGGGCCCGAGGCAAGTGCCTCGCTCGCCTCCCCTTAAACACACCACTAGCTAGGAGAACTTCTGTTCTTGATTTAAAAGCTTATTTAGAGCTTTTTCAAGATTTCTTGTTTCGATCACTACAACGAAGCCGCACCGAAATAGTTTAATTTTTCGACGAGAATATGTTCCTCAATGTAAAGCATCAGAGAATACGACAAAAACCATTATTTAAAAGTAAAAACCTTCTGCGCGTCTTCAAACAACTTTTTATCAGCCAGCTTGCTTCAAAATGTTTCCTACTTTTGTTTTTTGCATTAAGCTTGTCCCGGATTTTTTCGTAGTCCGGTGTTGACTTTGACGTGACCACCTCAACGCAAGTCGACCTTGTTTCTTCCGAAATGCCGGCAACGCTGCAAGATGCATCTGGCGAGAGATAGTTCGTAACAATGGAAAGAGCTGCTTTCATTCTTTCGTCTCCTTCAGCCACCTTTAAAATAATCTGCAGCTTTTTTACCTCTGCGCACAACGCCGCTCCAACATGACGCAACCCCCTCCAAAAGTCAGGACAAGGGCCTCGTTTTGGGTGTTATAGGCATATGTTTCTATACTGTAATGTGGGGCTCGCACAACGTAAAATGCTGGTTTGTTTAGAGCTGTTGTAAACCCACAATGAATGGATTAAAGCTATTTAGAGTTAGATACTCACCTACAATATATTCATTTTAACTGTAGGACGTAAAATGTTTATTCAGATTTGGCATGACGACCGCACTGAGGTAGGCATGCAAATCGAGCACTTTTTTATGAAAAGCATTCAGTATTTGTCCACTTGTCTACAGAACGTGGCTGAACATTTGTCGTACTTTTATGCTAAGGTTTAAACATTCCACAACAATGTTCATGGTGCACGATGACCAACACACTGAAGACTTTTAAGGTTCTGCTTGTTTGATAAATCCTTTGATGGATTGGTTACTCAAGCGTCGAATCTTGCATCTATATTAATGTTAATAAGCAAAGCAAACTTAGTTCCACACGCGAATCAAAAACATTTTTCTCACCATCGGCGTAGCTAGGGAGGGGCCATGCGCCCCCAAATTTTTAGAACATACAGTCATTTTGTTATTTGAGATGCATTTTTCCAAACAAAATAGTGTTATTCGCCTAAAATCAAATATTTTGCCCCCCCGAAATTTTTGGGCTGGTTACGCCACTGTTTCTCACTGATACGACGTGCAACCTGTTCCTTTCATCATTTTAATCGTTCTGTTGCAGTCAGCCCCGTATTGAACGCAACTTCGGTCTGAGCAGTAGCCTACGCGCGAACTTATTTGGTAGATGCGCACTTAGCAATTGGATAATCACTTAAGGAATTTGTATGCATGTGCCGTGCGTGCTTGCATATGTGAATAAACGCATGAGTGTAGTGTATGCATTAGAGCCCTGCGCGGGTCGGGTAATGTGTCAGTGGTTGTGTCGTGAATAGCAGAAGAGCAAATTTAGAGTTCGTGAGTGAACGACATGCTCTTTTATAACAGTGTTCTGAGAAAGAATCACTGAAGCTTGACTAGGTTTCACATTTTTTTCTTTACAGTGTTTTTTAAGACCTTTTGGTGGCTTGAAATAAAACACTGAATTAATTACCACAAGCATAGCTGTACGGGAGTGCATATTCTTGGGGAGGCAAAAAATGTTTGCCCAAATTTGATCTTGTATTTCCCAAGTAACATATAAAGAGCAAGTCTTTAATGTTAAGACTAAAACGTACCATTGCAAACAAATCAAGGTATCTGCATGCCTCAATTACCAATTACCGGGGTTCAAAGCCGTACGCCCTCAACTAGCAATCAATATTCTGCCTAGCCACATGTGAACGATGGTAATACTCATTGTGTTGAAAAATGTTAGCTAATTACAATAAAATCGCCCAAAAAATTGCTGTTCATGCCACCACGTGTGGAGAGTGTTCAGCAGTTTCATTTTCAGGTTTTTATATAAGCCTACGTTCTAAACCTGTTCTTCCAACACGATCATCCTAATAACTGAGATCTGCTCTTTTCGAGCACAGATGTGTGCAGCTGTGTTGGCCACAATGGCATTTAATCTGGACAAGGAGTAAAATATCAGGTTGCGATCTAAAATATTACATTGCTGCAAATAGGTCAAGTCTCAAGCAAGGAGAGTGAAAGGAGGCAATTTAATACATAGTATATAGCTTAGCCTTGCACATTAGGCAATCGTCACTGCAGTGTGTTGAAATTAAAACACTACAACTTACTTAAACGTTTACAGTAGGGGTCACCAACGTGGTGCCCGTGGGGGAGCCAGGTCGCCCGTGGGTATAGGCGTAGCCAGGAGGGGCATTCTCCTCAAATTATAGCATTTTTTGTCATTTTGTCCTTTGAGAGGTGTTGTCCCAAACAAAACACCGCAGCTCGGTGAAAGTCAAAATATTTGGTCCTCCCAAAAATTTCCGGCTGGCTATGCTATCGCCCGCGGGCCTGTTCTAAAAATAACATTGGCGTGAACAGTGTCTTAACATTGCGGAATTGCCGTACATTTTAGTAGTTTTGAACTGCTCTGTCTTAGCGTTGAGTGCTGTGTTTTGCTCCGGTCTCCTAATTTGCAGAGCTGATGATTTATGTTCATCAAGTGACACATTGTACAACAACGAGTAAGAAGAGTGCGTGTAAAATCATGGGCGTCCGAAGGTGGGGCAGGGAAGGCCAAGGCCCCCCTGGATTTTGAAATTTGACATTTTTTAGCAAAAAAAGGTTGTTTTCTTAGTTTCGTGTAGATAAAATGAAATGTTGCCACTTTTCCCAATAACTTTTTGGCTCCTCCATGGAAAAAATTCTTTCGATGCCCAGGTGTAGAATAATACACATGCTGTGTCAACAAACTTCGCCAAAACGTTGGTTTGCAAACATGAACATGGCGTCATACTGTGGTGTCACAAACAGCGTATATCCAGTAACAATCACTGCCATACGCCACTGCTCAATACTAGAATTTCGCAGGGGGCATGCAATCAAGCGTCGCTCCGGGCACCACCAAACCTCTGCACGCCACTGTCCCTGAATGTGAAATATGAGGAATGTATCGTTGCCTTTCTGTTGATTGTTTGTTCTGATGAAATGTCAGCCACATGTCTTCACGTCGAATTTACATGTATTGCAAGGGATGCAAATATGATGCAGTTACTGATCAGCACGACCAGTAGTCAATAGCGAGGAAGAAAAAATACGCATGTTTATTTAAAATTTTCTCTTCGACGAAAAAAACATGTTCAGCCTTGACATGCCTGCTGCGAAACTTTAAATGTACCTGCCTCGAAACCGTGAATGGCCTGCATCAAAGCGTTGACATTCTTGACTTTCTGGTTGGCTTTCTGACAATATTGGTTGAATAATTCCTTGCCAATACATTGTTTTTCGCAGTAAAGTGAAAATTCGAATAGCATTCGCAAAGCTTGATCTCTTTCTACTCTCTCAGGAATTTGACTGTGCAATTCCACTTCCAGTTTCTTTACGATATCATCTGTGCTTGTCAAAACTGTGAATAAAAACAAGTACGTTTTATAGAAGTCCGAAACTGACTTGCATCCCTTTTAGCCAAATAGATATTGCTGCTCTGTAATGAGAAACATTGGTTGAAGTTGCATAAAAGTACACATTTTGAACTTGTTGATCTGCTAAAAGAATAGCTATTGTCTATTCGAAATCGACAGGTTTTGTTGCAATCTAAGTTAAGAGTAATGGAAGGTCTAATCGCGCAGCGACAATGGTAGGTTATCTGTCACAGGCAATTGTGAAGAATGTTGAATAACCGCACAAAAACAGCACGTCAGTAGGAAAAAAGTGAATTCGGGGGAGACTTCTGTAGTTTACAGACAACCTTCAGAAAAATAAAAATTTGTTAACATTTCGTTTTCTGCAAAATATATTTTTTTGCTAATTCTTTATGAATCTTATTGCTTTGTTTGCCGAACCTAATAGTCGTACCTTTGCTGTTTGTTAACCAGTGGTGTTGTGCCGTAGAGTGGGACAACGCTTTGTCAAAATGAATACGTGATTATGACGTATGTGAATATCAGCTAGGTAAATTTATGTACAGAATAACCTAAATGGTTTTCCAGTTTAAATCTACTTTCGCTTACATATTACTCGTAGAATATTTATCCTGCTAGAACAGCTAATAACAATAATCAAGTTCATCCAAAATATCTCCAACACAAACGACTTTACAATACACGGGGCCTAGACTTTGCAACAGTACTCACAAACTTTGGAGCATACAATTGGGATAGACTTAACAATTTCATCAACACTAAAAAAGCCTTCAAAAAACTATACATTTTTATTTTGAGACGTTTCGGATTATTCTTAATCCATCTTCAGTCAAAAAATA